>Ga0105103_10000010_pt1 | contig 81231 bp, 172 predicted proteins | sample PPLLaktember2015_2_FD_79107 | JGI IMG/M metagenome (GOLD analysis project Ga0105103, IMG submission 79107) | Freshwater sediment microbial communities from Prairie Pothole Lake near Jamestown, North Dakota, USA - PPLs Lake P7 Core (6) Depth... | ecosystem: Environmental > Aquatic > Freshwater...
AATGGATGACGTTATCGAAGAGTTGGCTAAAACTTGGGATACGTTAGGAACGGTTGAACAAAACGAAATAGGCAAAGCAATGGCTGGAACTCGTCAAAGAGACCAGTTCTTGATTTTGATGAATAACTATAACAACGTTGCCGAAGATAGGGTTTCAGTAGAAAAATTATTGGAAACACAATTGGATGCAACTGGACTTGCCAACGACAGATATGCAATATATTTGGAAAACGTTGAAGCCGCGCAAAATAAAAGCACGGCGGCATGGGAAGCTCTGTGGCAAGCAACAATTCAATCCGACGCTCTGGTTTGGTTTTATAATATGAGTGCCGCAACAATGGATTTAGCAACAAAGGCTGGAGGACTAATACCAGTTGTTGGTGCTTTGCTGGCGGCTTTCTTAGTTTTTAAATCAACGGCAATACTTGGATTTATAACGTCTGGATTGGCAAGCTTTACTACGACTTTAGGTGGGGCATTTTTACAAGCATTACTGACCAACACAATCACCGTGCAAGGATTCTCAATGGCTTTGGCTGGCTTAAAAACAGCGGCTTTGGGATTGCTCAATCCGGTGACGCTGGTTATAGCCGCAATAGGCTTGCTTATATATTCTTATAACAAATATAAGGATATCCAAAACAGCATAGCTGAAGGTGAAGCTAATATTGCATCAAAAGTCGATGCTAAGATAACCAGATTAAAAGAAGAAAAAGCCAGCGTTGATGATATCACATCCGCTTATCAGCAGACAATGCAAGCCACAAGACAAGGTGGAGAAAACACACCGATGCTTAGTGGTGCATTGAAAGATGTTCGCACTGATATTATGCAAAAATATTCTGGATTAATTTTCGATACTGCAAAAAATTATGAAGAATATGCTGAGGCGATGAAAAAGGTCGTAAAAGAATCTGGCGGAATGGTTGATGAGCAAGGCAGAATCTATACGGCTATGCAGACAGCGCACGGAGAAGTAAGAACGTATATCGACGGTGTAACTGTTTTAACGAAAGAGATGTATGAGGGCGGCAAAGGAGCCCAAGAATATAGGGCTTATTTGGCTCTAGTCGCTTCCGAAGAAGAAAAAATGGGGCAAGCACCAGAAGCCTTGGAAGTAACTTGGCTAGGGTTAGCCAACACTATCAGGGGCGTAACGGATGAATTCTCAAAGCTAGATGGATTAATCCAAAAATCTCTTGAGGGAAATTTATCATTTGAAGATGTTGCTACGCTTCCTGCGGAATATATCGACGCTCTAGAAGTTGAAAACGGTTTAATAAAACTAAACGTGGATATGCTGAAAGAAGAAGAACTTCAAATAATGCGAAACGCTGTTTCTAAAACAGAAGCGGCATATAACAATAAACTCGCATCTGAAGCGGAACTCAGTGTAATGCGTATGAAACTAGAAGCCATGGAAGCAGATGCGGCTAAGACACACAGCGTATTTCAATTGACAGCTTGGGACTATGAAAATTTGATGTGGCAAATGGCTAATCAGGCATCCGCCGCAGGTGAAAAAGTTTTCTTCGATATGCAGGGTAACGCTCTAAATAGTGCTAAAGCAATATTTGACTTTATGAGTTCTAGCGATGCTAATTTTATGAACTTGGTATCACAGTACGCCAAAGCCGTTGGTATCACGGTGGCACAAGCAATGCAACAAGTGGGTGCATATGTAAACGCCACATACAACGACGGGGTCGCTAAAATGAATTCACTGTTAAACTATGCTGGATACGGCGGAGGATTGTCTTACGCCACGGGAGATTTAAAATACCAGCAAGGAGGAGGCGGAGGAAACAAACCGTCTACCCCGTTTTCTTCAACGCCACTCCCCTCTCTCGGTGGTGGTGGCGGTGGCGGTGGTGGTGGTTCTACCAAGGCTGATAAAAAAGCAGATAGAGAACGTCAAGCCGAAGAAAGACAACGTGAAATAGAAAAACTAATAGAAAAAGAACGAAAGAAAGCCATTGATGGATTAAAAACTCAGCTTGATTTATACAAGGATATTATTGATGCTCGTAAAAGTATTCTTGACACCATGGCTGATGAAAGAAAATATCAGGATGATGTAAAAGAAAAACAAGCTGATATCTTAAGAATCCAAAATGAGCTTGCCGCACTACAATTTGAGAATACTCCCGAAGCAAAAGCCAGAAGACTCGAACTGGAAGCGGAATTAAAAGACACACAAAAAGCTCTTGAGGACATACAATATGACCAGTCAGTAGAGCAACAAAAAGCCGCGCTGGATGCGTCATATCAACAGTTCGCAGATAAAATGAATAATGCTATCAAGCTGATTGAAAACATTGAAGCAACGTCTGTTGGAGATTTTACAAGTCAACTGGCAGTAATTTTATCTCAGCTATCCGCTCAAAAAACACCGACAGATAGACCACTACAAAAAGCTGGAACCGCCCCTCCACCAATGTTTCATGATGGAGCAGAAAGAGGGATTGTTGGAACTGGTTCAAAAACGGGTGAGCTTTTTGCGAAACTAATGAGCGGAGAACTTGTCAGCAATGATAGTCAAATGAAAAACTTTATGACAAGAACTCTCCCATCTCTTATTGGTTCTCCCGCACAGTCATATTCTGGAGGAAGCGGTATGAGCTTCGACAAGTTGTTTGACTTGGTGGTTCAAGGAAATCTTGATTCATCGGTCTTACCAGACATAGAAAGAATTTCCAACAAGATAGTTGATAGAATAAACGCATCTCTCTTGAATAGGGGAATTATAAGAAATACAAATTTAACAAAAATATAGATTTTGTAGGATGGGTGGGATGATATCATCCCACCCATATCTATAGACAGGAGGAATAATGGCTTTTTGGGGAAACACATTTGTATTTGATGGAGTACCATCGGAGTTATATAATTTATATATATCTTCACCAGATGGTGGAATGATAAGCACCGCTGGCTCAGGAGATGTAGAATTATTGACACAAAAAGTATTCAGAAATCCCAAGCCTTATTTATTGGGTGTTCAACAATCACCCGTATTGAGTTTTGATATTCAATTTACATCTCCGGACGAGTTGATGGTTGAAGATATGCGAACAATATTATCTTGGTTGTTTGGTCAAAGCCAATATAAAAAGTTGCAAATACAACAGCTTGATATGGATGATATCTATTTCAATTGTTTCATAACGGCTCCACAGATAATCAAGGTCGGAAACTTAATCAAGGGAATATCCGGAACCGTGATATGTGACTCTCCGTTTGCGTGGGCTTTCTCCAAGACAACAACCAAAAATTATACTGGTAGCGCAAATGAAACATTTGTGTTGTTCAATACTTCGGATAATAACAATTATACTTATCCCGCCGTTGTAGCAACGATTGATGATTTTGGTGGCACTTTTTCAATTACCAACAATACAGATGACGGAAGAGTTTTTACTTTTACTGGAATGAGTCAAGGGGAAATTGTAACAATAGATAATGAGAGATGTATTATAACGTCTAGCACTGGTCTTAGAAGACTCGGAAATTTCAATAAACAATGGTTTAGATTGCTGAAGGGTATCAATAGTCTTACAATAATGGGAAACGTGGCTCAAGTAAAAATAACATATAGCCCCGCCAGAAAGACGGCATAAATGGAACAAACTTTTGATTTTTATGGTCAGTATAACAAACCAGATTTGGTTTTGTGTAATCCTAATAAATCCGAATTGTATTCCTTGAATATGGCTAGGCAAGTATCTTTAAAAAAAGTATACAATGCGCTATCTGAGTTTAGTTTCATCATTGATTATAAGATTGAAGATACGGTAAATCCCGCATATGATTTTGTACAAGCCAAGAGATTAGTGAAGGTTGAAAATCATGGATATTTTATAATTTCTGAATATTCGGAAGATACTTCAACCCCTACCCCATTTAAAAACGTTACCTGTCTTTCTTTGGAGGCGGAATTAATCAATAAAAAAGTTTTGGCTCTCGGTGGAACTTATAAATTTTATGGAACCATTACTCAGCCCCAAATAGACGTTGGGATAGCTAGTGTTAGCCTCATGGACTATATAATATCCTTGATTCCAAATTGGACACTGGGAAATATTGATTCAGATTTATGGAATATTTATCGCTCCTTCGATGTGTCAGATTCTAATGTATATAATTTTCTTATGACAGATGTTGAATCTGCGTGTGGATGCGTCTTTATCTTTGATACGGTGTTGAGAACCATCTCAGCCGTAAAAACAACTAACGCAACAACTCCCACGGATATTTTTATATCCAAAGAAAATCTAATAGAATCTGCTGAATTGAATGAGATATCTTCCGAAATAGTCACGGCGATGTCAGTGTTCGGCGGAAATGATTTGAATATTCGCTCCGTCAATCCTCTGGGTGGAAACTACATTTATAATTTTGACTATTATAAAAATATAAAATGGATGACACAAGGTTTAATTGATGCCCTAAATGATTGGGAAGCTCTTATAGCCGTAAACCAACCAGCATATGCCAGCGTATTGACGAATTTATTCGCGTACAATCAAGAACTATTAGTTCTACAGGGAGAACTGGCTGATTTAAATGCTGACCATCTATCACTAGAGGGAGTGCAGAAGTCATTAATTGAATTGAACCAAACTGGAACTCCGCAGTACACATCAATATTGTCGCAAATGACAGCTACATCGGTTCTAATAGCAAGCAAAGAAAACGAAATCACAAACAAAGAGTCGCAAATTACCGCTCAACAAGATAGCGCATCGGCAATTGTTAACTCTCTTAGTTTCAGCAATAATTTTTCTGTAGATGAATTCTCAGAATTGAATACATTCATCATAGAAAATACATATCAAAATAAAAACATAATAACCACAGATATAATGACGCAAGCCGAAATTCAAACGCAAGCACAAGAGCTATACAACGATGGAGTAGAAGTTCTAGCAAAATCATCAGTACCGAGATATGAATTCAGTATAGGCACTGTTAACTTTGTGTTTCTCGAAGAATTTTCATCTTTTACGCAACAACTGGAACTTGGAAACACAGTAACAATCAACGCAAAAGATGATGTGATGATAGAAGCTGTCCTACTTGAAATCGAACTTTCATTTGATGAACCTAATTCTTTTTCGTTGACTTTTAGTAACAGACTTCGCTTGGATAACGGATTTTTTGTTTATTCAGATTTATTTGGTGAACAAAATAAAGCGTCCAGTTCTGTAAACTTCAATGGTCTTCAGTGGAGTGATTGGACAAACGGATATAAGGATGATGTTACTAATTTTATAACGTCATCTTTAGATGCATCTGTAAATAGTGTTATAAACGCATCAAATCAAGAAATAACAATTGGATTGAATGGGCTGAGAGGCAGGAAGAGTTTAGGCGGTGGAACATATAGTCCCAAACAAGTTTGGTTGACCAGCAACACAATCGCTTTTACTGACGACAACTGGGATACGGCAAAACTGGCAATAGGAGAGGTTTCTCTTGATGGTGGTGGAACCGCATACGGAGTAGTTGGAGAAGTAATCGTGGGTAAGCTGATAGCCGGAAACCAACTCAGAATAGAAAATACCGCTGGAACATTCATAGTCGATTCAAATGGCGCTACTCTTACAAATTCAATTTTTACTGTTCAAGATTCTGCCAATAAAGTCAGGATAAATCTGAGTCCTGTTGGTTCCACTTTTAGTGGTATTACCATAGATGCAGGGTTGACCGTTCTAGGAAATTCAGGCGGTTCATGGGTCAAAAAATTCTGGGTCGATAGTGCTGGCAATGTAAACTTTGCTGGAAATCTAAGTGGCGCAACTGGAACTTTCAGTGGAACGCTGGCGGCTACTGTTGGCAACATAGGAACTCTTGTTATTGACTCTCAAGGATTAAAAACTGCGGATGGTGTAAATTATCTTAGAGGTAATGGTGATTTTAAATGGGGTTCTCTGACGATGAGTGGAGGAAACGCTACTTTTACTGGGAATATTTACGCAAACAATCTAAAAGACAACTCTAATAATTCCGTGTTTACCTCCGGCGGAAGTATGACATCCTCAAGATTACTTAGTGGAACATCTAACCCCATCAGCGGAATACTTGTTGCTCAAGGATTTCAGACAAACGGAGGAGGAATAAGCACTGGTTATATGGTTGTTTTTAGTGGAGGATATATCAACGTTGTAAATGGCTCTATTCTAAAAAACGGAGGAGCGGTTTTAAATGACGCAGAGACGTATTCTTGGGTCAATAGTCAGGGATTTCTAAAATCTGGCAATAGTGCGACTCTTAGTAATTTAACTGTTACATCAAATATTACCATACAAGGAAATAGTGGTTATAATGCAACCGCCTTGGCAATAACGACTCCCAGTGGAACCAGATATCTTCGATTTGTCGAAGGCGTATTGGTTTCATTTTTCGCATAAAAAATTTAAGGAGATGTATTTAAAATGTTATATATTGAAGATGAAAACCTGAAAGAACTCTTTGTAAAAATAGATGCTTCATTATCCAAGATAGAAGTCAAAGGAGATTCCGTCCAACATCTTTTTATGGCTAGAAACTCCATTGCGGATTTATTTCAATCAATAAAGGAAAGAGAAGAAAAAAAACAAAAAAAAAATGAAGGAGGGTAGGATATGACATATTTAACGCGTCTTGACATATATAATCTTGCTGATTTTTCTTTTATAGCTGGCTCAGAATATATATTGGAGTACACGGTATATGAAGACAACGGAGTTGTTCCGGTTGATATATCATCCGGAACAGCAAAATTATATGTTTCACCTCTTGGTCAACCGGAATATGTTGCCTTAGAAAAAAATGGTGTTATCAGTGTTACAACTGGTGTTTTCACTGTTACGCTAGAACTTGCAGATACGCAAGGATTAAGCGGGAAATATGTTCAACAACCAGTTGTGTATGATTTTGCTGGAAAAGAATATCGGCTTGGTCAGGGTACTTTTACCGTGATACCAAGAATAGCTTAAAAAGGAGAAAATAAATTGATTACATATTATAGCGCCAATCGTATCTTGAATTTAAATTTTGGAAACACGAGTTATCTGGTTCCAACACCGTTGTATTTTGGTTTATCTACAACATCAATTAACTTAGATGGAACGGGAGCTACGGAACCAGTGGGCGGGGCGTATGCTAGAGTAGCGTTAGCAAACTCGGATAAAACAAACTGGACTGTTTCTACCTTGGGCACACTTACAAATATTGGTTCGGTTCAATATGTGGAAAGCACCGCATCTTGGGGAACAATTACACACGTGTTCATTTCTGATGCTGTCTCCGGCGGAAATATTTGGTGGTTTGATGCCCTATCACCCACTCGTTTGGTTCAAAGTGCTACAACCGTTTTGTTTGCCGCAAGCTCTATCACTGTTGTAATGAATAACACGTAGAAAACCATGGATAAAAATAAAAGAGAATTCAGATTGTTAAAGAAAACCCAATCAGCATTCTCGGCAATTGCTGATGGTTTTTCAGTGGTTACAACATTCCTATTTAGAATAAAGGATAGAATTTTATTTAATTTCGTAATGAAGCTGTCCACAAAAGCAAATACCAGTATTAACTTAAAAAAAATTAGATTAAATTTTATCCAAGTAAAACTCAAAGAAAGTTTATTTCCATCATTCAATCTAAAAAAAATAAGATTGTCTTACGTTTTAAAGGAAAGATTGAAGGCTGTTACGTCCATCCTATTGAAAAACAGGATAGTTTTTGGGGTGTCGTTGAGACAAAAAGCTATTGCGTCAATTGGTATTAAAAAAATAAATATAACCTTCAGTCCTCTGGTTCGTGAATTTATAAAATTATCGACTCACGACCCGCAAACTCTGGCGACATTGGACTTGAAAAAAGTCGGAGAAATGGATTATAATGGATGGACTCCATAGGAGGAAGGAAAAATAGATGACACAATCTACACCAAATTTAAATTTATTACTATACAACTCAACAACAGACCAAGCCGCCACGTTTGCTTCCTTCAGGGCTGACTTAGCTGGAATTTCTGGAACCAGTAATATGAGCCTCATAGATACGGCTTATGGTTCTCTCGAAACCAGAGTCGATAATCTCGAATCGTTAAAAAGCGCGATTCAGGTTGATGCCAGCTATGTTTCATCAAATTATTATGAAGCCACGGTAGCTCTTATCTCTAGCTATTCTGTTGGTATGTCTATTTTATTGAGGCTAGATACCGATAGTGCTGGAACTGTAACATTAAAAATAAATGCTCTGGCTACTGTAAGCGTTATGAAAATTAATGCAAGCGGAACGCCTGTCAACATGGATTCTGGTGAGCTTCAGTCTCAAAGATACTATCTGTTTATCTACGATGGAACACGTTGGGTTTGGGCTGATTCAACATCGGTAGACCAAGTTTATCATTCCGGAGCTTCTGGAAATGTGGTTCTTATCAACAGCGATGCGTCAATTTCGAATTCAACCACTCCATCTCTGTTGATATCCGGAACGACAAATTCAGCAACCAGTAAAACAACCCCAGTGGATGCAGATGAGCTACCTCTTGTAGACAGCGCGGCTGGAAATATATTGAAGAAACTTACGTGGGCTAATTTAAAGGCATTAATAAAAAATAGTATCGTAACTGGAACCGAGGGAAATGTCGTAACAGTAGGAGCAACAAGCAATCTAATAGGTACAACTACGCCATCAGGTTTTATTGATACTACTGTTACAGCCGCCAGCGCAAAAACAACTCCGGTAGGTGCTGATTATTACCCCATAATAGATAGTGAAAATTCCAATGTATTAAAAAAGATAACACACACAAACTTATCGGCTTCTATGGTTCCAACTGACTACTTTGTTATCAGGTGTGTCGCCTACGATGCAGATTGTCCAGCAAATGGAACAACTGGTATAGCCGGAGCGGTTCCTATGCCATATACCGGAACTATTGTTAGTATCTTCGGAGACGTGGATACTGCTGGAACAACAGGGACAATGACAGTGGATGTTAATAAAAACGGAACTACTATTATGGCTACAACAAAGTTAAACTGGGACAGTACAGAAAAATCAACTAGAACATATTCTGGAACTGCCGCTACACTTAGTACAACAGCTATAACAGCAGGAGACCTTTTTACTATAGATTTGGACACAAATCATACTACGAAGGCGAAAGGATTGACTATAACCATAGGAGTAAAGAAATCATAATGACTCCTATAATCTACATGAACAACGCTCTGTCTGAGTATACAGTTTCTCTGCTACACATGAACGGGACGGCTGGAGCTACAACGTTCACAGATACTACTGGTAAAACTTGGACTGCTAATGGAAACGCAAGAATTTCTATAACGCACAGTAAATTCGGAGGTTCATCCGGATATTTCGATGGAGTTGGCGACTTCCTTTCTGCTCCAGATTCCGACGACTGGTATTTAGATAATGGTTCAAATACAACCTCGTGGACGGTTGATTTTTGGATTCGTTTTTGGCAACTCCCCGCCAGCGATATTCAAGGAATTATTCAGCAAAGAGTAGATAACAACAACTTTTGGGAAATAAACATTGGTAACGGCTATGTTGTTTTCAACATACGAACTGCCGGAGTCACTCTGGTAAACAAACAAAATGCGTTTGTTCCAACCATAGATACTTGGCATCACGTTGCAGTAGTGAAAAACGGAGATGCTGGTTATATGATGTTTATTGACGGAACACAAATCGGAACAACTCAAACGGACACAGACTCCATGAGTAACTATGGCGGAACAATAAGAATTGGAACACATACAAGCTCGGCAGGAGTCGACACAAATATGACTGCATACTTGGACGAGTTTAGAATTAGCAAGGGTGTTGCTAGATGGACTTCGAATTTCACTCCTCCAACATCAGAATATTAAATAAAAATACCCCTATACAATAGGGGTATTTTTTTACTGTTTTTTATTTAGGACTCAAATCATCGACAGGAATATCTTCTTTAAATATTTTATTATAAGTAAAAACTATTGACTTCTTCTCAGGATATTCTTGTCTATAATAATCACACAAGGATACCCTATAAGGAGATTTTTTGTCATTGTTGACTCTCTCAGACCACTCAATGGATAATCTTACTGATTCGTCATAATTATTTCCGCTTACATTTCCGTAGAACTCACCAGTCAGTTGTCTCATGGTACTTTTACAGCATAAAAAAAACGGATGCTCTTCTTCGTAGTCAATTGGTGTATCTAATACTTTTTTATGTCTTCCCATAAAGTTATCCTTCTAAAGAGAATGTGTCAATCCTTCTTTGTGCCAGAATCATTGGTGTGTTCATGTTTAATTTTGCTTCTTGAAATGTAGTATAAAAATTATGGTCTTTATTGACAACTCGACCAGATGTTGATTGAACACATGCGGAATAAACCAGCTTTTTAGAAAAATTTCCAACTCCGGAATTTACCACAATTTTATAATCTCTTGTCTTAAAGTCTGTTTCAAATCCATCTACTCTTCCATTGAATTCCTTATCCTTGGTCATCATTATGGATACAACCAATCTTTTGCAATACGAATTACGTGGTCAGATAATGCATTCAAATCTGTTGGAACAGAAATGATTCTATCAAAAGTAAAATCCAACAACGATGTTTCTGAGCGATGGAGTTTTTGTTCTTTTGTTAGACCATTATCAAATTGTTGTCTGTGAGTCCATATGGTAAAAACATCATGATATCCTTCATCAATCCATCTATCATGCTCATTAGGATATCTGAAGTCATCCACAATAACGTAGTCAAAATTCTTGCCGAAGGCTTTGACGTTTTCGATTACAACGTTTACCCAGATATCGGGATGCGTGTCTCTAGCAATCTCAGTTCCAAGTTTCTGCAATAACTCCCTCCCCTTCTGGTCTTTATTGCCATCCCAACCATAATACTTTTTAGCCACAAACTTAAGATAATCCCCGTATGCTATATTGAAACACTTGAAATTGAATTGTCGAAGATACCCCGACATAAAAGAAGCAGATGTTGTTTTTCCATGTAGAGCAAATCCAGCAAGCAACACTATTTTTGGTTTATGTAAATCCATTATCCGAATTTCCTTTCAAGTACATCATTGATTTCATTCCAGCTAGAAACGCGTCTTGGAAAGTCATATTTTAAATTCCACGGTTGAGAAAACAACCAACCATTATCATTGTATGCCGATGTAGCATTATCAATATTATCGTCAAATAAAATATCACAACAAATTAAAGACTTATCTTGGCATTCAACAAAATCTTTTTTACTTATTTCAAATCCAAGATAATTCAGGGCGTCCAGCTTTGCCCTTCCGACATCTCCAAAATTAGATGTCACAACTATTACTCTGCCGTATTTTCTTGATTTTTGAAATCCAGAAAGAGCACCTTCAACTGCATCAACTCCCTTGTATAAAAATGTATCCAATAAATGATAAAATTTTTCGGGTTCATTTCTAAGCTTTGTATATGAAGCTATATTCCAATCAAGGACATCTTTCTTCTCAAGAACATCGTCGTAATAATGATTGTATCTTCTAATCCATTTTGTAACGGTATCCAGTAAAACATCATCAGCGTCATAGGCGATAATGGGATTAATCATTTTTTTTATCCTTTCCCCATCCGCTACCTTTGAAAATAACTGGTGGGGTTGATGTAGGCATTTTTCTGGTTGTTTTTTGAGAACCACATCTCGTACATGAAATAGGAATTTCATCAATCTTATCAACCGATTTAAAAGAAATCCACGTTTCAAATCTTTCATTGCATTTCTCGCAGACATAATTATAATATGGCATTTTTAGCACCTGTCAATCTTCTGAATTTTTTAACACTATCCTCTGAACTATAGTGTGGGATAATTTTTCTTGTTCTACGATTTCCCTTGTTTCTAATCCTATTGGATACATTGAAACAATGGTTTGCCCATCTGTCATACTTGTCGGATTTTAGCCCAAGTAACATCTCCCCTGCTTCATCCCAATACTCAGGCAGGTCAAACTTCATTGCGTCGATAAGCATGGAGCAAATTGGGTTGAATTGTTCAAGTATGTTTTCACCAAAAATATCGTTCAACAAATAGAATCTGTCTTTCATTTTTCTTTTTTTAATTCTAGGCGGAATAAATGGTATATTTATTCTGCTTTGATTTGAATTGGTGAGATAATAATATACCATTTATTTGGCACTCCCTTCTTGTTTTTTATATTGAACGTTATGGTTTTTCAAATCTTCTTTCATGTTCAGAAATAAGCATTGGTTTCTTGTATGTTTTACCGCTTGCAACAATACGAGATACAACCTCATATCCTGAAAAGATGTCATCATCTTCCCCGCTTATGGTTGACACAGCCCCCACATATCCAATATAAAGATGTGTTTCTTCTACAAACTTTCCGTTGACGACAACGAAATCTCCGGCGCAAACATTGTTATCCCTTAGAACATACCAGTCTGCATGGTCATACATCGTAGAAATTCCAAAATCGCACACATGAACAAGAGCAATCTTATCACCGTTCATCATTTTCTTTTCCTTCTTCTTCATAAAAATGCTTTAGTATACTCGCAGTAATGGTGGCGTCAATTCTTACTGTCGGCATCCAGATTTTCTTAATTCTATATTCATGAGAAGGATTGCTGATTATCCAGCAAATCAAACGTAAGAATGGTGCAAGTAATAAAAAGTTTCCAGCTTCATTGATATCCTTGCTCGAACCAAGTCTCTTGGTGACATAGGTTTTAGACTTGTTTTCATAAATTGCATACACATTGAAAAATTTTCTTAGCATAAAATCTCCTTATTTTTTCCCTATATATTTATCTATATCTTTGATGGTTTCATATAAATTCAACCAGTAAGTAAAATCATTTGGAACTGGAACATAATCACCGTTCACATATTTTACCGTCTGCTTCTTCTCAACCGCCTTGCAATTTATAATCTGACCAGAAGCAACTATATTTTTACTGAATACCGCCTTCTTGATTTTTAACGAGAGCATCTTTCCGGTTTTTAGTACGCGTACTTCGACACGTGGAGCGTAAAGACCTTCTCCATCTGCAACTTCCATAACGCAGACTATGTGTTTATCAATCTCAGGATAGACACTACAAATATTTCCAGTGATTTCAACATCCTTATCTATTTGTTCCATAAACGATATTGATTCATTGGGTAGCTCCAACTCCATCTTCTTCAATTCGGGAATTCTTTTTTCTTTTGATTTTTGAGTGAGCTTACTCGAATACCTGTTCTTTCCTGTTTTGAATTCGTTCCACAACGCCAATAACTTTTTATTGTTTCCAAACATTGAGAAATAATTGATGAGGATTAGCTTCTCAAATTTAGAGGATAGCATACCGTGTTCGTCTGCATAAATCAACAAGTCAATAAATGTCTCGTGAGTTACCTTTGACATCTCATAAAGATTTTTTCCAATTTCTTCATTGAAACCTTTGATGGATTTTATAGACGAAGAAATTGTTTTCTTTTCTTTGTCGGCAACAATCGCGGTATTGTCCTGACCAAATTTATACGATGGAAACCTGATACCGAAGCCTTTTTCAGCTTCAGACTTTGCTCTTGCAAGCCTATCCTTATCTCCGTCATCCTCAAGCATATTTAATAAAACTTCGTAAAACTCGTATGGATACATGGCTTTTAGATAAGCACCATACAAACTATCACCTGCAACAGCATAAGAATGTGAAGCGTTGAAACTATAGAACGCGCTGTCTTCGATAATCTGCCATGTGTCATGTGAAATTTTTTCTGCATCTTCTTTTGAATATTTTTCTTCGTTCATGATTTTACTGGTCATGCCATCAATAAAAATATCCTTATATTTATAAACCTTGTCTGCTCTTTTCTTGGCGATGTTCTTAATTACATCATATGTTTCTGACACAGGAATTCCGGCATAAGCCATAATCTGCATTGCGTTTTCTTGATACAACATGTAGGATTGCGGAAACTCTTCTGTTTGGATAAGAGCATCGATTGCAGGAATTCCATAACTAAATTGTTGACGTTCTTCAAATTGTTTATAATTCGATTTAAATCCGGGGCGAATTGCCGCAACAAAAGCAGATAATTCAGAAATATTTTTTGGTTTATATTGTGCAACTCTACCAATCGTTCCAGATTGTTCAACCTGATTAATTCCAACTCCCAAGGCTCTTTCATAGATTCCCCAGACATCCTTATTCGAGTCACATAATTTAAGTAGTTCTGGAAGTGTGTGTGGTTCAATACCGATTCTTTTGTAGACTCTATGTATTAAATCAACCACTGAAACTTTTAGCAAATCGTTCTTCAGCAACTTATATTTTTCAGCAAATAAACCATCAACGTTTGCACACAGGTGTTCAACATTTCCAGTTTTAATTTTTAGCAATCCAAACTGTCTTCTAACATCGTCATCGGTAAACAACAAGAAGGCACAAGGGTGAGGAGTAATTGTATTGACAAGACCAAGATATTTCCTTGATTCATCGAAAACATCATGATATTTTTCATCAATATAATCGTGCACAAAGATATCATCTGGCGAATCCGAATGCTTTATATCAGATTCGTATTTCTGAATCTGTTCGGAAATATTATTGGCAACATCAAAATCAACACCTGCTACGCGAGAGTAAAGCTTCCATGCTCCCAAGGTTCTAACCGTGCCAAATGCTATCATCTGATAACTATGTCCGCATCCAAGTATTTCTTCTTGTGCTTCTGCAAATATTTTCGGAGTCCCAAGATTGAAGTCGATATCCGGAATGCTCATGGTTTCAAGCAACCTTTCCTTTGAGATGAACCTCTCAGGAAACAATTTAACGCTGGCTCCGATTCTATCAATGGTTGTAAAACCCAATAACTTAGTGATATAAAAGGACGGAGCGGAACCACGCCCTGTCATAGTGATACTGCCACCCTTTTCTTTTCCTCTTTTGATGATTTCATAATCGAGAATAAAGTAATCGGACATCTTTGTATCTTCTACAACTTTTAACTCTTTCTTGATTTCTTGTTCATAATGACCCCACTTTGAAAATGGGACATTCATTCTTTCTTCCTTCCACTCAGACCAAATGATGTCCTTTAAAACTTTGAACTTTTCATCATCTGTCTTTTCTGGATATAGGGTTGGAAGTTTTATTTTTTTATCGTCAAAGATAATTGAAACATATGGCTCCACCTCAGTTAAAACAGTGGTGTTCTCAAGAGCCTCAACAACCTTGTCTTTGCTCAACACACCCTGATGAATAAATCTTTTTACTGCTTCATCATATGATGGATAATCCAAATACCACCCCGACTCTTCAGGGTATTCAATTCCGCGTGATAAAAGATAGTCGTCTCGTTCTTTAGCCTGTTCGGGATAAATCATATGGCTATCCATTCCGGCTATAATTTTAATATTGAATTTTTTAGATAACGTTAAAACTTTTCTATTTAAATCTCTTTGTTCTTCCGTGTCATGAGGCTGAACTTCAAGAAACAAACTATCGCCAAAATGATTTTTCCAAGATGCGATAATTTCTTCGTGGTCTTCATACTTCCAAACACCACCTAAACAACTTGTTGTAACCCAGACATTTTTAGGGTCTAGCGTTAGCAACAATTCTTGGTCAATTCGCGCCTTGTAATAATATCCAGTTACATTTGCTTCTGATAAAATCCAATTGATTGACTGTCTTCCGGCTTCGTTCTTCGCCAGCAACATAACGTGGGCATTGGTTCTATCTTTTTCCAGTCGGTTCTTGACAAAATAGGCTTCGGTTCCGAACAACGGCTTTAACCCATTTGCCTTTGCATATTCATAAACCTCAATGAAGCGACCAGTCCATCCGTGCTCCACACCGCTAACCACGGTTTGACCAAGCTCTAATGCCCTATCCCCTCTCTGCTTGTTGGTAATGGTACAATCTGGAGTGCTTACATTGCTAAACATGCTATGACAGTGGTAGTTTACATAATTCATCTTATACAATCCTTTCTATTGTTTTACGATGTTCACCATCCATGAGATGAACAACGAAGATTGATTTTTTACTTACATGAGCGACATGGGAGAATCGAACTCCCTTCGTCGGTTTGGAAAACCGAGGCACAGCCAATATACCAATGTCGCATACGTTGTACATCGAGCAAAAGGGCTTGTCCCTCATTCGTACAACGTAATACATTATATCATACATCCTATTGCCTTGTCAACTTAAAACACCATGGGGTTACACGATTGTAACCCCATAAGTTATTGTATTTTATAAGGGACAAGTACCAAAGCTCTTTCCTTCAAACACGGCTTCTAAAACCGTCGCTCTACTGGTGGTAATGGAAACCAACTCTACATCGCCTTGAAGTTCTTCGTAGTTCTTATATCTGGTAACAACAGAGTCGCCCACCGTGATATCGAATTGCTTGTTTCCATATTCTTCTTTGTAGAAATTCAGAACAGCATCAGCTTCTTCATTTGTGTCGAAAATCTTCCATCCCGCCATAGGAGTCTTGGTTCGATTGTTTTTATAAATCATCAGACATTTAATCATTTTGTTTTCCTTTTTTATGAACAACAACAGAGTCAACGTTTTCTCGAATCCACTTTATGAGAGTAGTGCGTTCTTTTTCCACTTTATCTAAATCAATATCGAAATATTTCGCTAACATGTTTTCTATTTCGCCATGTCCAATACTGTAGTAGTGTCCATCGTCGTATACATCTCTAAAACAAATTCTGCAATCTGTTTTCGCTATCATCCAGTCAATAAAATTAGTTATTTTTTCACTCTCATCTGTGACTGAAAGTAGTTTATCACATTCTGGAGTTGGGGGCTGAGGACTATTCATATAACTCCTATTCCGGCTTGAATTCACAATATGAACTTACTGAGCATAAATTCTTACAAAAGAAAGGTTGAATATCTGGAGCAAAATCATCTTCTGATTTTATCAGTGTCACCGTTTCTGATATCCATTTTGATATATCAGAAAGCCCCTTCTTCGTAACCTTGAATTTACTTACTTGATTTTGTTCTTGCCTGATAAACCAAAGCCAAACTTCGTCAACCTTGATGTTCTTAGTTTGAAGATACAGGGAGTACATATACATTTGACGTTTGTACCCGTCCAATTTCTCCTCATCGATTTTTCCTTTTTTCTCGATGATGGATGTCTTATAATCCATAAGGAAAATCTTCCCTGATTCCTTGTGCTTTAGAACTAAGTCGGGTTTCACCACAAGATTATAGTTCAATAAATCGACATCAATCTTATCTTCAATGATAAGAACTTCATATGCGTCCCTATCAAAATCAAACGTTTCAAAAAAGCGTCTTCCTTGCTCGATATACGGTTGTTCTTTTATGAAAGCCGGAGGTTTACGAGCAACCATTCTCGTATAGTTATCTGAAAAATAATCAGCCAACTCAATAAGTTCAAGCTCTTCTCTGAAGAACTTTTCAAGAACCTCATGAACAAGCAATCCATAATCAGAGAAAAAGTTGCCCGTTCTTTCTACTCCATCAGTCAAATAAGTAAGAAGATAGCTATGTTTGCACCCGTGGAACGTGGATAAACCACTGAATGAAAAACGTATTTTATTAATCTTTTCCAGTCTTGTTTCATCCATCAATATGCTCCCCACGACAAGAAGAAATGACATCTACAACATCTAGGGGAATGCAAACATTGGAAACACCATCGTCATTTTTGTCAATCCATTTTCTCGATGGCGATAAAGCTATTTTACAAACCTTTTTATATGCTTCATCAAAATTATTTGCGGCAACCACATATTCTTCGCTGTCATCACAAGCGGCTTCTTCTTTTGTTGAGTGATAGCTCCACATCACGGACACTTCAATCGTGTAAATATATAATCCACTAAGATTCTTTTTCATTCTAGGTTTTTCCTTTCATTCAAAGAATTTTGTCCGCTTTTAATTGCGGATTCAATCTCACTATAAGACAGTAATTTCTTTGCAATTGCAATCAACACACCTTCTCTTTCATTGAAGCTGTCGTTTGCACCCAATTCCGCCGTGGTTGTAGTTCCATCGCTCCACTTCACCGTGGTTACAGGTGGAGAAATAACAACCCATTCAACATATAAATCAAACATAAATACGCATCTCCTTTAGAATCCAATTAGTGAATAAGCTCTGATTGGAGTTCTACTATCTCCAACATAATGATAATACTTGAACACGGTCTTTCTGCAAGAAGAACATCTTCCGGTTCCATGCATCAGACCCCACTCGAATGAGAAACATAGGTCTTCTCCGCAATGTGGACATTCATCTTTCATCAGCCAAACTTCTTCTAATTCTTGAACTTGTTCAAGTGTGACATGACTACCAGATTGCTCGTTGAACTTATTCAACTCTTCCTCTGATACTTGAACTTTTTTAATGGTGAATTTATCTTCACCAAATTTTTCACATGCCGCCTTATAGAATTCTTCAAATGTCATTCCAGCCATTATATAATCCCATTCTCTACATTAATCAATGTAACTTCGTTTGTTCTAGGATTGAGTCGATATCCTTTTTTCACCTGAAAATTATCGGTTACTGATACTTGATACCACCAAAACACATCATCATATCCTATCCATCTTACGGTGCTTTCAGAGGCGCGGTCATAATACGTCCAAAACAAATCGTTTCTAATCTTTTCAAACCTAGCTTTTATCATTTAATCTCCTCCATCCTCATATATATCATCATCAACTCCGTGATTATTTGGGTCATGATTTGGAAGGGGTGTTTGATTGTTGTCCCATCCATATCTCTTCCATAGTTCACGTGGCTTTGAATAAAATCTATACGACAAATCGAAATACATATCTACTTTTCCAAGTTTACCCATCAGGCGATTCTTATAAAACTGAACGCATGTGTCAAAAGAAATAGGTTCTTTTCCACGTTTGTATCCACCACCTTTTGTGTTGGGCTCACCTTTTTTATCTTTTTCTGAATATCTTCGCACGGATAAACTGTAATGACACAAGTTGAAGATATCAGCAGAACCAGACATCTCATATCCACCAACCCCATCGGCGGTTGTTCCAGACGATGGCTTTCTGGGATGAACGACAAGAACAATCAGAACATTATATTTTGCCGCGAAAGTTTTCAGCTTGTTCATCATTTCGCGCTGTTTGCTATATGTATTCACATCATTTTCACCAAGACCAAGAGTAGCAAGATTATCAAGAATAATAACCTTGTCACCATTGACCATCACAGTTTGTTGCGCTCGGCTCAGAACAACATCTAAATTATTGTCGTCATCTTTTAGAATATGAATTTTTCCACGATACCAATTTACAATTTTTTCACGGGTTGTTTTTTCAATAACTCGAACAAAATTATTTCCCGTTTTCAACTTCGTGTTTTCTCTTCCCGCCATGGCGACTTCAATCCAGCCACGAAGAATTGACGGAGACATTTCTCCTGAGAAAACTGTAACTCCAAATCCTTGATTTACTGCTTCTACCACAAACCATTGATTTACAAGAGTGCTTTTACCAGAGCCCGGAGTTCCTGTAACTGTAACAACGGTTCCAAAATAAAATTTATTAATTATTTCTTTATCTACAGCATCGATGCCTGTCAAAAGACCATCCCATTTTTCTGGGTCAAAATCTTCGGCATCCTCAAGATTCATAATGCCTTCAATTGGAAGTTCTTTTTCCTGACAAGATAAATCTACTACTGCTTGTTTTCCCAATTTCAGTAAAACATCATTCACATCTTTTAGGGAAATCTTCTCGTTGTTTACTGTCAACTCTTTTGGAATTTCAACATATCGACACCGATGATTTCCCAATCTAACAATAATTTCACGTCGAGCCTTTGTTCCGGCTTCATCATTATCCATCCACAAAATAATCTTGTCGAATAATCCAAGCCAATCGTAATTGTATTCAATCCAAGATTGAGTATTAGCACCAAAGGGAACGGACACAGCGTTTGTAATTCCTGCTTCGTGTAATGCCATCGCGTCATATTCACCTTCAGCAATATTCAGTGTTCCGGATTGGCTGACTTTATTCATACCATACAGCAACGGCTTGCTTCCAGCACCAGCAAAATCAGGTTTATTTTTATCTTCCTTTGGGGAGATTCCGATAACCTTTGAATCTTGTTTCTCTAATTTTTTAGATTGACGAGCTTTTATAAAAGTAAGAACATCGTTGGCATCATAATAATTGAACAGGGTATTCCCATATTTATTTGATGTCACATCATAGAAAGCCAGCGTTTCCTCAGACAAGCCTCTTGTCTTTGCGTATTCAACAACCTGAGTTTTATCTTCGTCTACACGTCTAGGATATGCATATTGTTTGGCTGTCATCTCTTTCTTTGCACTACTTTGAATTGTAAAATCAATTCCAGAAAAAGAAACAATCTTGTCAATAGCCTGTCGAGAAGTCATTCCATAATGTACGATATAGTGATTCATAATATCGTAATTTTTATTGCAACCAAAACAATGAAACGATGATGTTTTATCATTCCATATGAATGATGAACTGTTCTCATTATGAAATGGACAATTTCCCTTTAGTTTATCACCATCCCAATTTTCAATTTTCAAATCTCTAACGATGGTCTCAATAGAATCATCTCTAATTTTCTCTTTAGCCGATAATAAAACCTGCCGTAGTTCTTCATTTTTATTGGTCATATTGCTCCCATGTTACAATTTTAAAAAATATGATTTTTATTTTCGTTTGACAATTCTACAAATGTAAAATCTTTTTCCATATCAAAACCGCGCACAATCCAGAAAGAATGAAAATCAGAAGAAGAAACTTTTCTCAGCAACGCATTGGGGATAGACTCAATCGTCTCATACTTCCCAACGTTAGCGTGATAGGTATCTTCTACAAATGGAATATGACGGAAGAATTCCATCATATGACGGTATGATTTCGCCTTTATTTCAAATTCCTTATTGACCGCATAAATTCCAAGATATTCATTTGCTCTTGAAATAACATTCGGGGTAATAAAATCAATTCGTCTTTCGGGCACAATCCCCTGCAATCCCTTGTTTCTAAACATGTCCCATAGATACCCACTCATGTCGAATGGAATAAGAAAAGCAAATGGCAGGTTGATGCTTATTGCCGTATCTATAAATTCTTTCTTCAAGGAAAACGGGGGATTTCCAACAATACAATCTATTTTATGAGAATTTGCAACCAAAGACGATAGATGAGCATCAGCAACAAAATTTTGTTGTATGTTTTGTTTTGACCCATCGATGTCAGTTGACAAAACAGAAAACCCGAATTCTTTAAGTACCTTTGTAATGTTATGATTTCCAGCACCAACATCCCAAACTTTTTCTACGTGACTAGGAATATGAGGAAGCAGTAAGTTTGTTGCATATACGGGAGTAAGAAACAAATCTCTTTGTTGCTGTTCATTTGGGGTTTTGATTTGAGGAACCTTTGTTTTTGCTAATTTATAATCACTCATATTTATCCTTTAAAATGGAATATATTCTTTATCATTCAATGATTTCTTCAATCTTTTCTGTGCCAACTTGAATGGTTTTTTATCATATTCAATTCCGACATAATGCCATCTTTCTTCAGCACAGACCTGCCCCATTGAACCAACTCCCATAAATGGGTCAACCACTAAGTCTCCATCTACAAGAAAAGGCTTTGTAATTCGCCTCAGTAATTCAATTGGCTTCTGCCACCTTACCAGTTTTCCAGACGAATCTTTAATTCTCTCTTTCGCGCCAGTTGTCAACGTGATATCGGTGATAACACTTGTCGCAACTTTTGTCATTCTTCCCGATGGATTCAATCCTTTGGCGCTTGCTGTTACTTTTTTTACTTGCGCCCTATCTGGATTGAATCGAAAATCTTTTCCTTTTGAGAATATGATGATATCATCGTGAACTTGTGCAAACTGCTTCTTCCCATGGTTGCCCCATTCATTTTTCCATATCAACCAATTTACAAAATTTGCTTCGGGTAAACCATCAACAAATTTTTTATATTCAGCAGACGAATGATAATCGGTGATTGCAATCATAACACCGTTGGGTCTCAACATATTCCAATATCTTTCAGCCCAACTAAAATCTTTATTTTCATAAATATAATCGGCTAAAACTAAATCGCACCATGGAATTTCAAGCTCCATGATGTCAAATTCCATGTTGTCTTGATGAAATAATTTTATCATAATTTTTACTCAAAACGAGAAAGAGATTGATGTGTTTCAAATTCTTCCCAAAATAAGTCCATCTCTTTCAAGGTGTCAAATCCAGCCCCTACCAGTAGTGACAAATATTGTTTTCCATTCCATGCAATTTCGTCACCCTTATATTCGTACCAAATCAAATTATTCTTAATCATCGTAATCATATATTTTATAATTCCTTTTCTGTGAGCTTATTATCCCATATCTCCATCTAAATTACTTGGATGTATCAAGGAACCTTCCATAACATCAAACGATTGCCAAACCAACATAGCATGTGCTACATCTAATTTCATTGAATCAACCACTTGACATAGGAATTCGGTACTTGTTTTAGTTTTACAATAAATCTTATATAGCACAATCATCTCATCCGCTGTCAATGGATGACCAGTTTGTAAAAAATTCAGATGTATATTACTCATTTGCATTCCCTTTCTAATAAAAATCATTTACTGAAATAACAACTATTTTTTCTCTGGTTTCCAATCCACGTCTTGGATTAAAAGTTGGTTGATGAAAATGTTGTCTATACTTACTTGGAATTCTACCGTATCCTTTATGTATCGTTTTTGATTTGCTCATAACAACCAGACATTCCTCGTTGCCAAAACCACACGCAATCGCCTCGTTGTATATTTTTTCTGGCTCGGTCATTCTGTATGTTATAATTTTTTTCGCCAATTTTTTGGCGTTTTTACCATAGCAACAAGATGAAACTTTTATAATAACATCTCCGTTTTTGTCTGTCAGAGAAAGAATACCCTGAGTCAAAATATCTGTTTCAATTGGTAGCTCATGAAGCTTGCCCTTCTTTGTTTCTTTTTTTATTTTCATTTTTACGTGTTCCTTTGCTGTCTTTTATTTTACGCTGGTCAATTACACTAATGTCGGGTTATAGGTCTTTATAATATAAATCTACAAAGTATGTAATTGACCGGAGAAAAACAAAGTCCTAAAGGATTACCCGTATTCTACCTAGGTAGAATACGGGTAATTTTTTTTATATTATTCCTCGCCAAAGATATCGTCTTCTTCGCTTGTCAAATCATCGTCATCAATGAACGGGTTTTCATCACGAGAAGATTCAGATTCCTCAACTTGGGGGGCTTCATCCATGGTGCTCTTTCCATCTTTCTTCTCAGGGGTATAAAAGTCCCAGTCCCAAATAGTAAAGAATGGTTGCTTGGAATACACCGTTTCACCTTCTCGGTTTTCATATTTTTCTTGCTGAAAAGAGAAGGACTTGATTACAATCATTACGCCCATCTTGTTTGAACTGTCGTTGAACGTGGGCGCGTTTTCCAAACGTTCCTGTAGCTTATCCAAACCTTCCATTGCGGTTCCGCGCAAATTCCAGAAACTAAAGTAAGACTTGACAGCCTTTCCACTTTTCTTGTCTTTGCGAGACGTTGTAAAGCGAATTTGTGCATACTCACCCTTGTCTTCAACCTTGGTGACAATACCCAAAACTTTTTGACCTTTGATAAAAAATGACATGTTTTATATTCTCCTGTATATAATAGATAGATTATTTAAGCTTGTTCTTTATTTGTTTCTGGTTTTACTTCTAGAGTAGAGACATTCTTCAAATCTTCAAGTAAAGATTTCAAAACGTTTTCATCTGCAATCTTGCGAGGGTCGCCGGACGGTTCGTATTTTTTAATTACCGCTTTCGCCTCGGCTTTATTTTGCATAAGTTTTTGCTTTGCTAACTCGACCACTTGCTCCTTGATTGTTAGCTCGACTTTCTTCTCATCTGAACTATCTTCAACCTTGAAGTCTGTTTTTCTTTTTGGGGCATCTTCCCCAGAATTAGCCCAACGAATTAGGTCTACACCATCTTGTTCTGATATAACAAAAGCGCCACGTTTTTCAAACAAGTGAGTGTTATCTTTTTGAACTTCTGCCGAATTTGTCTTCTGGTCTATCATGAATGTAGCCATAAATTCAAATTCGTAATCCTTGCGCTGGTCTGCACCAACACCCAATTTTCTGATGGTAGTTTTTCCAGTTTCGCTTTTTTCAACTTCGTACTTGTCTTCTCCACGAACCGTTGAAATGATGTGAAGGGGACTTTCTGCCAGAGCAGTAGTAAAAAGCTCGTGGCGAGGAGTTACCTTTGAAAAAGCCTTAAAGTCACCGCCATTGGCTTGATGAATTTTCAAAGCCTTTTTCCACTCGTGGGTTGCGGAGTCGATAATCAAAATCTTGTAACCCTGCTGAATTGCAAACCTAATGAAATCAGCATAAACTTCTGGGTCTGAATCCGATGGAATGTCAACAATCTTATACTTGAATTCATTTGCATAAATTCTTCCTCGGCTTCCTTCAGTATTGCCCATGAGAATTTTTGTTTCTACGCCCATTCTGGAAAGTTCTTCTTGCATTCCGGTTGCCATACGCAATGCAGAATATGTCTTACCTCCACCAGAAGGACTCATGAGAGCTACTTTCACCCAAACATTTTCGCGTTTCGCATCTTCAACTACGAATTTCATGCTACTTGCCATTTTATTTTTCTCCTTGAATTTTAATTACAAATAATAACTTTCATGACATCTTCAATTGCAGTATTTATTTCTTCTTCTGAATTCATCTTTCCTAATCCAAGAGTCAAACAATCGTTTTCAAAATTATCTTTCACCAATTTCCCCATATTGACATTGAGAACAAAAAATTGAAACTCATCTTGAAGCCTGTCTGACAAATCTTTTCCAACTTCAACCATAAGAACATCTGCGATTTTACCGTTTTCTTCCGCTTTGTTGCTTTCCATTGTCTTACGCATAAATTTTACGATGTGCCTATATTCAAAATCTTGAAACTCGTTTGCCATCTCCATTAGGCGCTCAATGAAGGTGACTGATTCAACCTCTTCAGAAAAATTCCACTCCAATGCACTCGCCGTATTTCTCAGATGCCTCAGTGGTGATACGTTCCAAATCCAATAGTTTTGTTTCATCTTTTCTTGAAGGAGGTTTCTTGCTTCAGTGTCTCCAGTCAAAATTATAAAAGCTTTTTTCATTGTTCCTCCTTTACTATAAATTCCTTGTGATTTAATTGTTTCAAAACTTCTTCTGTAAAAACTCTCCACTGTCTAAGGCGGTGGGTTTTTCTTTGCCAGTAAATATTTTTTATTGTTTTATAAGACAGCATCCAAATTCTACGCTGAAGAAAACCTTCTGGCAAATTGTTTTTGATATCTTCAAACAAGCCATTCTTTACTTCTACTGATTTTTCTGATTGATAAAATTTTATAAGCTCATTTATTTTATTCAGTGTTTCTTCAAAAACAGGTAGTTCAAAATCATCTTGAGTCAACAATCTTTTTGTGATTGTATGCATCGTGCTTTCACTCTGCTTCGTTGTTCCCACCCTATACGTGTCAGCTTCCGACCACCAATATCTCGGAGCATCGACACTCCAGTATGTAATGATGCTTTCTAGGAATTTATCTTCGCCTGATAATCCGTGGGCATATTTTTTGAAAATTTGTTTTGCTCTTTTTGGATTTGAATTGTAGCTAAGTGAAAATCCAAGAGAACTTTCTTCCAAACCATATTCTGACAATTTTTCTATTTTCATTTTATATCAACGATGTTTCCTCCGTTTCAGATTTATTATAGCACCGATTAATTGAATCGAACAATTACCTCACCCTCCAAAGGGGCGCGTACTGCCGTTGTACGAAATCGGTATTTCATTTAGGAGCCAATTTGAAACAAAAAGTAAATCAACCAACAAAAAGAAAAAACCACAACTCCAAATTGAATATTCATTTTTAAAAACTGTCGCATGTTATAATAAAACCCTTTCTATTTTTTATTCAGTGGGCAATGCTAGATTCGAACTAGCACATCCAAGGAAAGTGATTTACAGTCACCCGCGCCTAGCCATATGCGCCTATTGCCCAAGTGAAGGTTACTCTCAACCTACAAGCCTCACAAAGACCCTACCAGTGGAAGTTATAAGGAAGTGTATTCTCATACGCTTCACTCATAACCATGTGACATCCGGTATTCACTCCGCTTCTCATCGGGCGTGAGATGCCCAACGGAGATGTCTTGTACGCTACCTGAGACTCGAACTCAGACTCTACGGATTAGAAGTCCGTTGCTTTGTCCATTAAGCTAGTAACGCATGTCAACCTCAAGTTATAACTAATTATACCATACCTGACCATCCGCTGTCAAGTAGCAATATTTTATGACTTTTGGTATACAACATGAGCTTCATGTAAGAATCTTTGGAAATGAACAGGAAGAGATTCCCAGTTTTCTCTTTCAGATGCCCAAGCCAACAAGCTACCGAAAATTTCTGACTTAGCAATAATTCTGGCACATGCTTGTCTTGTATTCAACTGCGATATAGTCATCAACCTTCGAATATCTCCCCTAGCACGATAATATTCTTTTGTATCAGTATATTCTTGTTCAGCCCAACTCAAAAGAGAATATAAATACTTCAAATCAAATTCCGGCATTTCTCTGTTGAAACGAGCATGTTTCATCATAAAAAGTGGAATATCCAAATATTTTTTCTTTGGTAAAGGCATGGGATTTATGTAATCCATATTATTGTCTCCTGATATTTTTACTGAGTTTCAAAAAAAATGTTTCCCAAAATATAATTATAATATACCAATACAAATATCTTAATATGTTCACGCGTTCATATCCTAAACAATATGAACAACTGCTATGTTCCACTCCTCCTAGCCCTCGATAAAGAATGGCTTCGAAATGGTATCCTTCACCGTGGCATTCCGGACATCTAAAGCCTGTCATATGAGGTGGCATATGTCAGTAATCCAGACATAAAAATAGATACAAATGCTAAAGTTGTATCTGTGATTGCGACATTGATGGCGGTAGATGCGATAGGTGTAACAAAGCTCATTGTAATATAAAAAACCACAGACAACAAAACAAATTTTAGAATAGTCATTGTATTACATCCTTTTTATTTTCTATTGAGAATATTTTTTCAGCTTTACTGGCAAAAACATAATAGCTAAACAGATAATTCAATCTATTACTCCCCTTGTCTCCACCGTTCACGATTCTGTGATACAGTTTGTTTTCAATCATCTTCAACAACACGGATTTTTTAATAAAAATATATCTTACTCCGTGTCGAGTGTGTGCCTTGACAGCATATAAATCAGCTTCGCTAGTTGATATACCGGATGGGTTCCCCCTGTAGCTAAATTCTATTCCGATATTTCCAGTTTTCAAACATCTGAAGTCTTCTTTACATTCAATCTTCAGAGTTTTTTTATTTCCGCATTTTACGAGGATGTCATACTTCTTTGTTCTTTCAAAGTGAGTGGTTTTCCATCCAAATTGCTCGTAAACAAATTTCGCAATCTCTTTTTCTGTGACGATTGCTACTTTTAAGTCCCTGCGAAATTCACGATAGTTATTATCTTTTACTTCATCCATATTATTATCTCCGATAATTAAAATGGAAATTCGTCCAAAGATGATTCATTTAAAAAATTGAATTTTAGCGATTGTTGAACAAGCAATTCTTCTTCTTCTTTTCCTACGACACGTATAACTCTCGCCTTAGAAAGAATAACACTATCAGTTATCAATGATGCGTGTTGTTTGATTGCTACTGGTTCACATTCGATTAGAACTCTCTTATTTACATTGCCATAGCTATTTCGAATTGAATGAACTCCACTAATATATGAAAACCAAAGTCCAAACCTATTATCTTCTGCTATCTCTCCAATTTTATATGTAAATTTCGGAGTGTGTTGTGAGTGAAGACTTCCATCATCTTCCATTACAACATATTTATAAACAAGGTCGGAGTTGACACTTACGTGTGTTACGTCATCGGAAAACAATTGTCTTTTGTCCGTCTGGATAACATTCCAGAAGCCATCAATTTTGGTAAACAACTTGTTTGGAACCACACTAAAAGAAAAAGCCGTTGGTTTTATTCCGGTAAGTTTTACAACCAATTCAAGATAATCAGGAATATGAATGGCAGGAGTTGTTTTGTTGACATTTGACACATATTGAAATTCAAAATCGGTCAAGGCTTCCATCAGCGTGTCCATGGAGAAGTCTTTCTTCTTATTTTCTTCTGTGATGATATTCGCCAGAGAAGTTCCATAAAACTTTCCGAATTGTCTCTGCGCTTCTTCCCAAGAAGTAAGATTCATAGACATGAGAGAGATAATAAGTCTCATATATTGCATCTTTGAAATTGAATATCCTTCAGTTCGATATTTATCAACACGTAAAGCAGAAATAATCGGAAACATTGTTTTCGGATTATAGTTCAAAACGCGCTGTGAATTATGCTGAAAGAATTCATCATGTAAAACAAATTCATCCGTGTCGGTTAGATACGCTCCCATGACACACGTAAAATCAAATTTTTCAAATAGCTTTTCTATATCAGAGAAATAATCAATCACAATAAATTGAACCACTGTTTCGTCAGATTTTATCATGATTGATTTGTCGGTATAATCAAAAATGATGTCAGATGTTCCCTTGATAGCCATGAGTGCACAAAACAAATCTTTTGGTGTTCTAAAATATACATCCACATCCGCTTCTAGTATTGACCTGTTGGTAAATACTCTGGATACAACACCTCCGGCAATGATTGCTCTAGATTCAATCAGGGCTTCCATCATAACATCGCTCAACATGCTTGCAATTTTCTGTGCTTCGACAGGATATTTCTTTGTAATCATTTTTTATTATTTCCTTATTTTATTGATTAATATATGCATATGTTCTTTAAACATATTATCATACAAATTATTTAACTCGTAATATTTTTCCCACAGTTCATTCTGTCTATCAGAATGTCTTCCGTTGTCTTCGGGGCTACCAATCTGATAAAGAATATCAATCATTCGAGAGTTGACTTGCATTCTCTCGGTTGAAAAATCTCCCTCAAGCTCACTCCAATAATCCGGATTGTATCCACTAATAAACATAACTATCTGTCCAAATAAAAACAGAAGAATAAATGCAATCCCAAGTCCTAAAATCATAGATAAAGCCACTTCTGAAATAACGATGATATCTTCCAACAAATAAAACTCCTTTCTTTTTATATTATAAAAGCCCACCGCAGTTGAACGAGTTCTGCAAACGATTTCGGAATTTCTCCTAAAAATAATATCGAGCATATTTTACATGGGTCGATTTCTTATTCTTGTTTGATGAGCTTTCATAATACAAAAACGTGAAATAAATAATTTTACTAATTTTTATTACTTGTGCATCCCTTGGGGGTCGAACCCAAAACCTGCGGATTAAAAGTCCGTTGCTCTGCCATTGAGCTAGGGAAGCATTTTCTTGACTATCTCAGGTCGCTCTGTTTGACAATTCTCGTCACCGTAGATTAGCTCTATCGGCTTGGTTCTCTTGGATACTATCCATTGTGTCCGACTTGTCATACGTCCTTAAGTCAACGAACAGCCCTCAATGAACAGTCAAGAAGTGGGCGCGACAGGATTCGAACCTGTGACCAAGGAATTATGAGTTCCCTGCACTAACCACTGTGCTACGCACCCAACTTGCTTCTACATATGTAGAAGTAAGTATTTATACATAAGTATATCATGAAACACATGTCTGTGTCAAATTACTTTGGAAGCAAGATGAGTAATTTCAAAACACCAGACAATATTACAATCAAAACGGCGGGTACGACAAAAGATTTTATATCACTACTTGTTTTCACTTTGCTAATCCTTTTTTTCCGGTCTAATTCTATATTGAAAACTTCCTCTACGACCATCATTATTTATGGAAACTAAAGCCATCAACGCAGACTTTCTCGAATCGTATGTTTTGTATTTATGCCACTTTTGCCAAGATGGAAAAGGCAAGTCTCCCATATAACGTGTTTCAATAACAATTTTTTGCTTCTTCTTTGGTGGTTTTGATTTTTCACAGGGTAAATTTGTTTCAGAAGGTTCTAGGCATTCTCTTTCACAATTTCCACAGATATATCCTTCTAATTCATCTGTCACCCATGTCGGTATCCATATATGTTCCATGGTAGAATTATCCTTTTAACTTAGTAACAAATAAAATCCATAAAAAGACAGGGCAATACTTCCAAGTCCAAGTCCGAATAAAAGACTCGCGTCTTTGAAACCAATCACCCTGATTGCTACAAAATATCCTAACACGAGCGGGGATGATACAAAAATTATCGCTAATATATTCATTTTATCCTTTCTATGAAATAGATGTTTTATGGTATTCCTGCAACACTCTTATCTCTATTATGTTAAATAATACGTGTTCGTGTTTTAGTATCAGTTTTTTATATTGTTCAGTGGCATAATCTAATTCGTCGCAGGACATTATGCTATGATAATCATTACAATCATTTCGTTGAAATGCTGTCTCTGGTGAATCCCAAAACTCCACTTCATACCTTGTTCTCAATGTCTCCATTTGATAATTCCTCTCTAAATAAAAAGCTGATTTTATTCATCTCTCGGTCTACCAAACATAACCAAAAAAATTAGACCTACAATTAAAATCGAAAATATATTTGGTATCCATGCTCCCATGCTTGTCAAAATTTCCATCCACCTTGGAAAGAAAGCGTTCAATATTTCTCGTATGGCATACGCAAATGAGCCGATAAGAATTGATATAAAAATAATGAATCCCATGTTGTATCCACTAAAACTTATCTCTATCATAAACAGCAGAAAATTCCATGCTGCCACCAGCCATATCAAAATGTCCAACGTTGGCGTACTTTTCCTCTGCCTGAAGAAGTCGAATCAAATCGGATAAGGATTCTTGTCGAACATTGAAACATCTGACGTAATCTTTATTGCGGTATCTTCCAACAACGATAATTTGAGAACCAGTTCCCTTATATCCAATATCGGCATGAACCGTTGTTTTCTCATTCAATTTCTTATGAAGTTCAGCGACATATAGATACATGTCTCTATATTGTTTCTCGTGTTTTGTTGGCATATTCCAAACTTGCTTTAGTTGTTCGAATAATTGTCTTATTGTTCTCACTATTGCTTCCTTTTTTTATCTAATCATGCATCAATCGTGGTAAAAATTCCTTGTTGTTCACAATAAAGTTTACCTACTTTTTCATTATCAGAAGATAGAACGATATATATATCGGATTCAGCAACATCTATCTTGCAATAAGATTGTTGAGTGCCAAACACATATGTCTCATTTAAAAAAGTGGTAAAGCTAACACCATTTTTTACTTTTGACCTATCAGATAATCTCAACCATTCAATGCATGACGCAAAAGATTTTTCTCCAACAAATGTCATGTTGATATCTGCGGAAACATTTTCACCATAAATTCGAGTAGTGACTGTACAATTAGATTCCTCGGAGTGGGGGACTGGTGTTTCCGTGGGGGCAATCTCTGTCATTTTTTGATAAAAATCACGTTTGGCATTCTCAACAATTTGTGTGCTGGTTAATTCAATCGCCGTTCTCTTTTGTTGATTTTCAAGTGTAGAAACTCCCGTTGAATATAACACTATCATGAATATTCCAAAAACTATCATAAGAAAAGACGCTATATAAAAATATATTTCTCTAATTCTCATTGTTATCTACCTTCCATTGTTTGATGCTTGCTCTAATCATTCTTAAAAGAAGTGGTTCTTTATCCGATAATATTTCTTGAATTTCTTCTTCGGAAAATTTTATGCCGCCAGTTATCTCGTCCTGCCAACACAAATCCCTAATCAATTTTTCGGTTGTGTTCATTTTTCCATCCTACGATTATTTAACTCTCGTGTTTCTCTTTTATCTTTTTCCGAAGAGATAAAAGATTCTTTTCAAATAGTTTATGTTCACTCCAACACAGCTTGTTCAATTCATCAATTTCTTTTGTAATATCTTCATCACAAAAGAACATCACGTTTTTCTTTGACACTTTCTCATCATAAGAAAAACCTCCGGTCTTTTTTGTGTAAAACACAAAGCTACTTGTTGTTCGAGAAACCAGAACACATTTTCCAAAGGCGTAGAACGTTATGTTTGGTTTTAAAACTGCGTATTTTGTTTTCATTTATTCCTTTTCAATATAGCTTGACATCATTGATTATATGGAGATATTCCATAGTTCATATAGTGCATCTGTCAACATTTTTAATGCTTCTTTTTCGCATTCTTCCATACATTCTTTTTTATCGTCGTATACGTGCAAGCTCATCTTTGTTTCTCTTGCTCGAATTGTCCAAAACCAACCGATGCCCTTGTTGCAAATATGCATCGATAATGCTGGAGAATATTGTTTTACCCAATGGTATTCTCCGGTACAGTGAAACATTTCATTCGTATCTTTTTTCCAATCGCTATTTGAACCCATAATTTCCTCCTGTTTTTCAAAGCAATATTAATAACAACAACAATAACCACCAATTGCTAATGTCTTCGTGGATATTGGGAAAGTTGAACTTCGTCAACACGTTATTTATTCTTTTGATGATGTTTGATTTCATCGTTTATCCTTTTGGTAGATATGGAAATTCTTTTTTCCATCCACAGAGTTTACAAAAATGCCATCTGGTTCCATGCCCATACAATATTATCGTAATATTTTTACAATTTCCACATTCCATAGATTTTCCCCCTTCCTATTCTTTTGTTAAAATATCAAAAATTTCACTCAAATCAGAAGTTGTAATATCTACAACATCTCCATTCTTTATAATAATATAATCCTTTATACTTCTTCCCCACATAAAGATACATACATCCTGAGCAATTTCAAAATCAAATACAACTCCGGCTGGCAAATCTACTGCCACACGTTTAATTCTAATTACTCTAAACATATTTTTCATCCTTTTATAAACCAACATTGACTCGGAAAAATTATATATCGGTCATCTTTCTTGTATCCTTGAAGCTTACACTGAGAACGGTTTATTCTTTTCATTCCACTACTATCAGTAAGAAACATTGCCCTATCCGAAATTCTGTGGACAACTGTATAATGATTCTCTCTTCCGCCGATTGATAAGATGATTGCCGTGTTTTGTACTTTTAAAAATTCCCGAGAAAACTTCCAAAAATCATCAATGGTATATGATGCCCACTTGAATATGGAAAATCTATCAATAAATTCCTCTCTTACAACATTGTTGATAACATCAGACATATTCTTGTGAAGCATACCCCCAAGTAAAACGCTCTTGAGAATTTTCTTCTTGGATAAGTGTACAATAATTTTATCAAATAAATCATCCACATATTCATCAGATGCATTTTTTACTATTCTATAACTATTACAAATAGAATATATTCCGCACAGAGAATCGAGCCCCCCTTGTAGTATAGGTAGTTTTTTCATCAGTCTTCTATCCTATAATCAATCGATTTTATAAAGGCTTCAACAGCAAAAAACAATTCATCGTACCAGTGTGATGCATCTTTATCTAATGCTTTTCTTACACTTGGTTCCAAATCCTTTCCTGATTCTGCGTGATATCTCAAATCTGAGATATGTGAAAGAATTTCCTTTGTATTGGAAAGAACATTTTCACTACGGCGAATTTCCCTGAGAAGTTTTTCTATTTGTCTGGTTTCCATATTTTATCCTGTAACATTCGGAACAATAATCATCGTGTTGTTTTTATTGAAATAAACTCGATTGATAGAGATATGTGGAAATTCGTTTGGCGATTGTTGATATATGGAAACTATGAAAGCGATAATTTCTTTATTATCAAAAAAAATGTCGTCATTAGAATTTCCGTTGTACGGAAGAGATATCTGCCTCATTTTTTTCAGGTCATTTTTTGTATAAAATAACCCCTTTGAATTTCTTACAATATTTATTCCAGTGTCCATTTGTTGTTGTCTCCGATGTTACTTGTCATTGGAAAAATCATTCAACACAGCCATAGCGTAGTTCATTTGAGTTGAGCGATTTCCAAACATGATTGAGTTGCTGGTATCCTTTTTCGATTCGCGCAAATGATTTTCGTAGAAGGACACATTGTTGAATAAATCCCAAGCTGTTGCTCCACTTGTGGTTTTATCTCCACCGCCGAACAAATATTCAATCTGGCGCTGGTCTTCGATTGCTTTTTCAAATTTCTTGGAAAGTTCTTCTTCTTTCTTTGCGCGAAGTTCAGCAGGATACGAACCAAGTTCTGCCGGAGTAGGATAAATTTGCTCAATCAAACTGCGTAAAACCTTGGCGCTATCAACCGGAGTTGCCTGTAATTTATTGAACAAATTTTCCGCCAGCCCCATTTGCGCTTCGCTTTCATTTTGAACATGACCCATCCAAGCGGATAAATCACGAAGAATATTTGGGGAATTATGACGACCAACCCAAACAGAAGATTCACCGAGATTATTTTTCTTTCCGCGTTTATTTGCACGATTGAAATTATTCGCCATGTTGAATGTGTTTTCACAAACAACGCGCCACGAAAGAAGAGATAGACTAATTGCCACTTTTGCATCAAATCCAGCTAAAACCGTTCCAAATAATTTTACCTCGTCTTTTCCGCCGACCATAATGGACTTTGGCATTTCCCAAGTCAGGAACATTCTTTCTCCCTTGCCAAGAAATCCAATTGTTTCGATTGGCTTTCCAACTTTTTCATCGAATGCTTTTCCAATATCTTCAGCTTGCACAACATGATATCCTTTTGTGCAATATCCAATTACTCTGGTGTAATTGTCGTCTTTTACTGGAAGACGAATGATTGCAAAATCTCCGGTTTGTTCATATTCATTTTCTTCTGACAAAAAGAAAGTGGGTTCCTTTTTGAAAACAGGAATTCCGTCTGAAAAACTTTCCATTGCTAAAATTGCAGATTTTTCCCCGCTAAAACCACCGAGCTTATGCCATGCCTGACCGTTCTTATCTTCACGAATAGCTAAACGATTTCCGAAGTTATTGACCGTCATGTGTTTTCTCCTGTGTGAGTATCAAATATTCATCTCATAAACAATAACTAATTATACCATAAGATATAATCATTTGTCAAGTAGCAATATTCAAACTGGATGCGCGTAATAGCTGATGTGTTCCATGGATACTCACCAGCGACCACAGTAAGGCTGGATATAGCCCTTAAAGCACGACAGGCGACCAATATTGGTCGCCTGTCGGTGGAGTGTCTATTGGTCTTCGTATTCGATTTCCACGTCTTCGTTGTCTTCATCATCCTCAATGGTGCTTGGCAACACAAGGTCGATAATCTCCAAGCAGTATGGACATCTGTATACAGACGTGTGCTTTAGATGTTTCTTACAATTCGGACAAGTGAGGTGTTTTTTGTTCTTTTTGTTGGGCTTCATTTGAATATCCTCTGATTATTTTTCCTGAATATAAACGTCATATCCTTTGCAACTATGACACGACAATACATCTACATCGTAATCATTTTCAAACTCCAAAACTATTGCGTTTTTTTCATCTTTAGATAGTGTAAAATCAGCCCATAAGATTTTCTTATTCTCATCCTTGCTTCTTTGAATTTCTCTTTTTATCTTTTCAATGTATTCTTTTTTATTGTTCATTTTTGCACGTGTTTGACACGGGAAAGAGAGCGTGAAAATCTATCGTATGACCCGTGATATCTTTTTGCAATAGCCATGGCAACAGCTTTTTCCTCGTCATAAATTTCATTTTTTCCAATGACAACTTTAGTCTGAGTTCCATCTTTCCAGAAAACAACCGTAGCTCGATTGTTATAAACAATAATTTTTTTTATTTTTGGCATTTCAACTACGCCATCCGATTCGGGTTTGCTAAAACTCCATTTTATAGAGTTGCTTGGCACACAATAATATGAAATGTTTGGCGGTGGAACCGCTTTTGTAGTAAAATCGGAAATATAATTTCCGGCTACATAAATCTTGGTATTCTTATCGAACTCCATGGTTTCTCCTGTTTCAAAAAAATAATTTTCTTTCTCAAATCTAAGTAAATTATATCATCTTTCAAAAAAGATGTCAAATTAAACAAAAAATGCCAACAGTTGAAACCGTTGGCATTTTTGTTGGCATTATTTATTTGTATATAATATAGTTCATTTTTGCAAATCCACACATTATTTTTCCATTTTTATCTGTGAATCTGACCATATTCCAGTTATTTCCAACAGATGAAAAAATTTCCACCACGGTTCCATCTGAAATTGTGGATGTTATTTTTCCACCAGATTCCAAGGGCAGGTCTCTAATATTCAAACCACCATCCGGAGAAGCAGAAACAACTCCCAAAATCCCAGAGGTTTCCATTGTTTCACAATCCAAATCCACATCTGTTGGCAATTGTGTTGGCAATTGCTGAGGTGTATTTTGAATTGTTGGCAATTGTGTTGGCACTGGAACTGGACTTACTGGTAAAACACAGGCAAGCGTGGAAAAAACAAAAAGAATTGGCAACAATATTGGCAATAATTTTTTATGTAATTTTTTCAAATCCTTTTTCTCCACTGTATTTTGTGTTTTTCAATATGATAACAATCATATTTACCCCGTCGACATCTTCAACTTCATTTATTTGAATTGTTTTCTGGTCAATTGCTAGGCATAAATCATACATTCTTGCCAGTAAAACATCATCTGTTTCTGGGTCAAAAGTTTCCTCTGCCTCGCTATCAGAGGTTTCTTCTTCGTTTTTAAACTTTTCGTTTTTTAGCATTTTTTCTCCTTGAATCCGCTGAATTAAATATTCCCATTTCATAAGACCTCTTGTAAAATTTAAATTCCTTTGTTTTCTTCCCGATGTGCCTAGTTTGAGCACGACCTTTGTTGGCTTCCCTGAAAACTACGGATTGTAGTTTCCCCCCTTTAGCCCTGAATTCCGGTCTTTCTTTCACGGGTTTTCTTATGGAATTTATCTTCAAACTTTTTGTTGTTTTTATTTTTTTATTTATGACGTAGGGAATAAATTTAGCGATATCTACTTCTTCGGAAACGGAGGATTTTGCTGGCGAGGAATCGGAAAATTTTCCTTTTTCTCCAGTGGAGTTTTTTCTGATTTGTTTTCATTCGAAAGACTAACGGGAATCTCTGGTTTTCTATTCATTCCCATTCTCATCTCTCGTTCTTTTAGGAATCTATCCTGTCGTTCATCTTTTCCGGATTTATTCGGAACTGGAGCCGGATGTAAATTTTCACGTGGTTTTTCCGGTCTTTCGTTTACGGAGAGGTCAACATGTTCAAGCTGAGAAGTGACAAAATCTTCACCGAGAGTTTCACCAAATTCCTGTAACAAATCTCTTTGCATCCCTAGTTTTGCACGAGTTTGAGCAAGAGGAGTTGCATTTTTCTTTCTATATTCAATTTCTTGAATCTTCTCTACTTTTTCCAGTTCAAAATTTGCGGCAATAATTTCATAGCTAAGTTGTTCCATCTGAGATTTATGCTTGAATTCTGGGTCTGTGTTTTTATATATCAGAAGAAAAACCAAGTCTAAAGCAAAAGCAATTCCGATTCCGAAACCCAAAATCCATCCGAAAGATTGCTCTATGTTTGTAGAACCAGTAATTGCCTTCAGGTTTGTAAGAATCACATCAGATGTTGTAAATATCATAGCCATTAGCAAATGAAGAACAAGTCCGGCTCTTGCTATTGATTTTTGATTAAAGAAAGGAAATCTTTTTATCGGAATCTTTTCCCAAAAAAATCTGGTGTCAACTTTTACAGATTTTCCACGATACCCCAATGCCTCCCAAACAAGAATCAAAAGTTCCGCATAAGCCAGTCCAAAAATACTCATCAGAGCACTTTGCCCCATGGTCTGCATAAAATCAATTGTTCTCAATCCACCAGCCAAAAGAAGAATTACTTCAACAATTGTCTCAAGCTTTTCATATGGCGTCTTCCAAAACATCTCGTACAAAGCTTTCTTAAAGTCGTCCAATTTGCTCATGGGTTGATTCTGCGTAGAATTATTACTCATTGTTTTTTCGCCAACCCTTGGTAATACATTGTTTTGTCTTTTTTCATTAAAGTTATTTTTCATTTATTGTTTTTCCTAGTTGATTTTTTATTGTGCCTTCAATAAATTCTACGGATTTTTTAAAATCATACTTTCTAATATCTATTGCTACGTAAATCCCGTTTGCTTGAGCATGTTTCTTTTTTATCTGGTCTCTTTTTTGTATTTTTTTAAACTCTCCCTTATAGTAACCGTCATATTCTTTATAGTGTTGCTGACCTTGAACTTCAACATAAATCTTGTACTCAGGAATATAAATATCATACGGCATAGATTTTCCGCTGGTTGGACTATTTAATTCTCTATATTCTGATATGGCGCTATAATTAGAAGAAAAATACTCCTTTAATTCTTTTGCTAGTTTTGATTCAGTCTTATTTCTGGCACACTCCGGACATCCATGCCCATCTAAAACGTTCTTCGGCGTCATGGAAAAAATAAATCCACATTTATTATGTTGTATTTTTATTTTTTTTATTCTGCCTTTGTATTCATCAACAACAGAATATTCATCTCCGTGTACATTTTTTATTTCGGATTTAAAAATTTCAGTTGTTTTTTTAGTGAGACCGGAACAGTTCGGGCATCCGTGTCTACGAAGAAAGTTATTTGGAGTTATGTGCCAAGAAATTTTACATTTTTTATGAAAAATCTCAATTTTTTTCTTGTTCGATTTATATTCCCCTAACACCAAATATTCATCGCCGTACATATAAAAAACTTGAAGTTCAAATTCTTCTTGTGTTTTTTTGTTTTTATTCATATAAATTTTATAAACTCAATCACTTTCTATGATAGCTTTGATTTTTCCTCCTGTGGTTCACAATCTGGACAAAATTTTATTTGTCCATTCAATAAACATCCGATACACGCCCAGAAAATTCTTCCACAGACACATACGCATTCAACGCCTGTTACTGTCACTGAAAATTGTATATCGTGAAAATCTTCGGCTAATATTGCTTTCATATATTTTGTGCCTCTTTTATTAATTCGCCGCTTTCATCAAAACTTAGGTGGTAAACAGCGTCATTGTCATCTGGATATTGAATAATGTTATTTATATAAAGGCAGGTTTTTGTATGACTTAGGTTTTTTATTTTTCGAAGAACATCATCTTCCGATGATGAAAAACTCCAGTCGTTACACATTCTACCCGCTGAATCCATGTAACTATATAATATGGCGTATGTCATGTCACATCTCCTTTTGAATAATCATACATAATTATACCATGACATAAACGAAGCTGTCAAATATCCTCATTTTTTAGGCTTAAACATGTCAAAATGAGTTAAATTTCCACTACTATCCATAGCCGAAATACTGACATGGACACAATCTTTCTTGTCGAGCCAAGCTCCACCACTTGCCAACTCATACTTCTTTCTATCGTGCTTATCATTTGAAACTAAGAAGATATATCCAACACAATTAGAATACCAATAATATTCGCTGGAACAATCTTTGATTTTCACAAAAAACAATCTTTTATTTTTCATATTATTTTCTCGGTTCAATAAAAGAAATGGTGGGGTCGTGTTCATCACAAAGACAAATATTATACATCTCATTTATCATTCCTTGTGAGATGTCATCCCAAACGATTTTCCACTGGCAATCACAGCCATAATAAATTGTAGTTACAATTTTATTATCGGTATTTCCGTTTTCATATCTGTATTCAATTTTTTCCGTATCATCTGGAAGTTTAATCTGGTTTTTTGTGTTCATGTTTTATCCTTTTAAATGGGGTTGGTATATGTAAGTTCAAATCTTTTGAATGATGCGGTAACAAGGCACGAATTGAAATCATCCAACTCATCCATAGGAAGAATAAAAAAACTATAAGATTCATCCAAGTATTGTCCCTTGTATGCCAAAATAATCCTGTCTGCTTCTTCGATATTTTGAGCTTCCAAATATCTAATCTCTTCAAATTTCCCCTGTTCGTCTCGAACAACCATCGGTGCAGATATAAATGCTAAAAACTTCATAACGCTTCTCCTTTTTTATTTTTATCTATATAAAATAACTGCTCGTAGTTCATGAAACTTTCATTTCATGAACTACATGCAATCATATTATCCGTAAGATGCCGAAACGTATTCGGAACCGAACTCATCCAATGCTGTTCCAACCTGAGAAATATAATCTTGCCAATTCGGAAGATATTTTTCTTTGTAGTTTCCAACTGCTTCTGCTACAGCTTCAATATTTTCCGCCTCAAAATAACGCACCTCTTCGTCATAGCAATTTCCACTACCTCTACTAAAAGTAACAATAAATTTTTCCATTTTTATTCCCTATCTTCGCATTCACAATCTTCAAAGAAATATCCACAATCTTCGCAGAGTGAATCTTCTTGTTCTTCGTATTCGTCTTCATCGTCGTTATTGGTGACGATACAATTATTATCAAAATGCAAATTTCCATCGTTTTCCCACACTTCAAATTCTTCCTTGAACGTATGAGTTTGACCACCATTCATAGATGTTCCATTGCAAACATCAAGAGGCATAACACCAAGAGAACCGCTATCTACATAATAAACTTCATTGTTGCGGTCAAAATAACTTCCGTCACCATGTTTTGTTCCTGCAATAAAACACTTCTTATTTTGATGATAAAAAACTCCGTCATCAAATTTTTCAACATCAACTACCTTACTTGAATTCAATCCAAAACAACCTGTATCATCAATTAACTTGCTCCAATCATCGTCACTTACGGCATAGCACAAATCTCCAACATAATATGTTCCGGCGGGAAAAATATGACGTGTCATTATTTAATCTCCTTGTTTGTTTCATAAGATTTAATATATCGTTGAAGAGAATCTTGATATAAATGCCATCCAAACATGGATGAATCATACATGGCTCTGGACATTGCTCTTGTAATCTCAAGCCGAGATAAATTCAATTCATCAACTTCATCCTGAGTTAAAAATCTTTCTTCATACAATAACCCAGAAGGTTTTCTGCGAAAACCAGTTTCCAAAGCCACGACCTTGATGACTTCTCCTTTTTTAGTGAGAGGATTGATTGTTCGATTATCAAGAGCAAAACAATAAGCCGGAATTACCACATCGCTAATCATTTTTCATCCTTTTCGAGAGGGAGCACAACAACACGACGAATGTTTCCGTCATCTCCTATATTTCCCCTGATTGCAATACCATCTTCAATCTCGGATTCGTCATAATATTCACCAAGGTTCAAATCAGTGAATAATGCTTCGTCCGAAAGATAAAACAAGTCAATGGTCACAACGGTTCTTCCATTTACTTTTACTGTGACACCATATGGATTTTCTTCAAGTTCAACTTCGCCTTTTGCCTCTGGTTTGTTTACGCTAATTTTCATGTTATTCCTCTTCTCCTTCTCGAAATTCTTGTAGTCGTTGTTGGACTTCCTCAACGCTGTAATAATCTTTGACAATCATAGAAAAAATCTCTCTGGCTTCATGTAAAGATAAGTAATACTCAAGAACAGCCATTATTTTATCATCATCATTATTTGATTTTGGATTAAGCATTTTCATCCTCTTTCATTTCAAGTAATTCGTTATAAATATAATCATCTAAAACTCCACCAATTGTATTGGCTTGATATACCGCAATGGAGTATTTTCCAAGTGCTTCAAGAGCTTGAAGGGTGGCACTTTCCACACCTTCAAGATAAGAAATAATCTCGTTATCATCACGACGATGACCAACACCACGATAAAACCAATTCTTGGTATCGAATTTCATTTTTTCTGCGAATTCTTCACTGTTCATGGCTGTCTCCTATATAAAATTATGTTAATTGTACCATGGCTCATGTCCCGTGTCAAACTGGTACATTATTCGGAACGCTTTATGGTACACTACTTGCACATTTTGCGGAACACTTATTGCACAATTTTTGCACAATTTTTATTTTCTAAGTTCTCCGGTGAGAATATCGGGCAAATTCCGCTTGATATCATATTCTTTCATGTAAGGAATATTGACCAAATCATAGTGTGAAGCGTTTCCAAGACCATGAATTAGCGCCTGTTCCTTGCCCAATTTTAGAACCGTGCTACCTTTCTCCCTGCCGTTGTATGAAACAATAGCATCTTTCATGGGACTTCCATTTATCAAATTCTTGATAGTCGTCTGCTTATAAATCTTGATTTCTAACTGTGAAGAAATAAACTTATTGAAGTTGTCAGCCAAACCAGACAAAATCAAAACATTATTCGAGTGCTTGATACGCTGTAACATAACCTTCAATTGCTTCACGCGTTTCCTATCATCCAAATCTAGAAACAAGAAGAACTCGTCAATAATGATGATACTATTTTCAATCAACTCTAATTCTTCAACTGAATAAATTTTCTGTTCCCCTAGCCAAATCGGTAAAGCATATGAATATAAATTTTCCCTAGTGAAGCCATGATTATTCTTTAGATAATCTATGATGTAATATAAAAGATTGCTCTTTCCCTGAGATACATCAGAACATAGACCGATAATCCTAGGTTGAGAAAACAAACTTTCTATTACTGTTGAAATTGGAATCTCCCCCGCCAACTCGCTCTTGCTTTTCAAGATTGTTGATGCCATAAAGTTCACTCCTTTTAGGTGACTGTTCAATACGATAGGGGGCATGACACCCCATAAGTAACAAGTGTTTATAGATGATGTTCCTTGGTATGACCTCCAGTAAGACATAGTTTGACTTTCCCAAAGTAAGCTGGTATAATTCACTACACCACGCCGGACAACGCTTAAGATAATTAAAGTTTTTAAAGTATATAGTTTTATCACGTAAGACTCATTTGTTTGTTATCGAAAAAAGATAATAAACAATAAAAACCAATAAGTTATAAAGATTGACTTATTAGCTTTTATTGTTATCTTATCCACTCTTCTTTATAAAGAAATGAATAAGATAACTTCTTACATACCTGCTCGTAATCTACCTATGATGCAGGTTGCACATCAACTTGCTTGTTGATACGCAAATCCAGCATAAGTTGTAATTGTTTCTCAAACTCCGTCCGAGCAAGACGGAGTTTTTTGTTTGGCTCGATGGCGTTCAGGTGCTTTCCCGTGGTGGTTTTCCAACAATTTTCAGATACGACCAAGCCAAACTCTGGGTCATAAAAAGCAACGATTGTTTGATATGAATAATATAATTCGAAAATACCCATGTCGATTTTTATTGCATGAGCGCCATAGTTATCGCTCGAATAATTACCATAAGTTGAAAAGGTGGGTAAAGTTGTCATTTTATTTGTTCTCCTTGTTGAACATAAGAATATAAATTGAAATATCGAAGGTTTCTTCAAACCAATGCCAAATTTCTTCTCGGTCAGTTCCAATTTCAAAATGAAGATATGGAACCTCAATCATTCCATCATCATCAACTGGAATATCACCCAACGATTGCCACATATCCGTCACAGAGAAAGATTTTCCACATCCGTTACAAATTCTACCCAACACATCTTCATCTGGTGTATTATATGCTTCTGGGTATGTTGTTTCACCGCAATAAATACAAAGTACGTTATTCATATTCTGATACCCATTCTACTTGGCTATAATAATGCCCCTGTAAACTTCCTTTATAATTCCACCTAATTTCACGTACAAATTGACAGGAAAGCAATTTCTTTATTTGTCCAATTGTCGAGGATGAGAATTCATAAACTTCAAAAGATACTGGCACATCTTCCCATCTTGAATTGTTATTCGAAAATTTTATCTTTACTTCAATAATCTCATTCATAGTGTGGTCTCTCCTTTGGAAACGGAACGGGTGGAAATCTTTCAAGTTTTACTTCGTAAATTCCTTCTGACAACACCGAATAAATATCACGGCGACCTTTATTCCACTCCTTGACAATCATTTCTACTTTATCAAAATATCTTCGAGCAAAACCTTTGTTGATACAAACTTTATTCAATTCTGATTCAATCGGTTCGCCGTAGGTATACCACCAACCCCCTTCATGTGCTCCACCGTAAGCTCTATCAATTAGATATATAGTTACATAATACATGATTACTCCACTTCTACCCATTCGGGCGACATGAGTTCAAATCGATTTGGAATATATGGAATTGCGACACATCCTTGAATTTCATCGTTCTGCAATCTGTAACTTTCATTGGTCAAAACGAAAGTTTCTAAAAATCCACTACGTTCAAGCCATACACATTCTTTATAGTCCCAATGGGGGAGTCTGAACTTCCTCTTTTCTTCAATAACCATCTTCAACATTTCATAAAACTTGTATCTTTTTTGATATGCTATTATTTTACTCCATGATAATATTCGGTTTCACAAATACGTTCAACCAAATCATAAATTCTAACATCTGTAATGTGTTGTTTTTCACGCCAATCAAAAGAACTCCAAAAAATATCTAGGGCGTCTCCAACATCTTCACCCTTCCAGATTACATCGTATTCTTTATTCATAAATTTATATTCAATAACAAATTTTTTCATGGTTGCTCCTTATTGTTTTTATAGAATAACTCAAGAACACACATAAGATATCTTATGTGTGCATATTCAATTATTCTACGACTTCGTTTTCTAATTCACCAAATTCCCCCCAGTAATTTTCATTCGGAGTAAACTCATATTGTTCTTCCTCTAAAAAATATGCTCCGCGCTGTACACCGATAAATTCAACGTTTGCTCCAAAGAACTCTCCAGCAATTCTTGCAAACTCATCTGTGTCACATTCCGTAAGGAATTTAGTCATAGCATCGAGTAATCTTTCTTCATTCAGAATGATTGTCTTCATTTTTTATTCCTCTACTTCGTTGATATCTGTGATTTTTGTGTTTATAATCATTCCTTCGTATGGAATAACTTCTTCACATGAGATAAAAACAACGCAACAATCAAATAAGTGTAGCCAATAATTTCCCACGACTTCAGGATAATTTTCCGACCACATATAATCAATAACCTTTGACGAAGAACCATAATCCGGATTCAAAACGTAGGTGCATTTCCATAATTTCAACATGTTATTTTTTTTCCTTGTTTTTCTTTTGCATAGCAATCCACTCATTATTTTCCACTGGTTTCTCTGGTAAATCCCACAAACCACCAAACAACCAATCTGAAATCATCTCAGAATATCGAGATTCAATATAAATTCCCCAATGTCCAACATAAATTGTGTAAGCCTCAGATGTGTTGTACTTGATATTACGTTTCTTTAGTTCTTCTTTGATTTCTTTCTGGCTATAACGACCTCCGTATGATTTGCATTCAATTGAAAAACCATCCATCCAAACACCCTTGATTAATCTGTCGCCTTTATTTACTGTCATATTATTTCTCCTTAATCTTCCATGAACCCAAGTATGTAATTTCATATTCCAAATCACCAAGCAAACTTTCATCGAATTCAGATGTCTTGAATGTTTGCCACGCCGACCAATGATTATTGTTCCAAAAACGAATCTTCAGATATTTGACACTCATTTTTTCATCCTTTTTGAAAATATATTTTTTATATAACCATGAGTATATTCTACCACAAAATGGTAGAATATACATAGGCTTATAAAACTAATTATTATTGTGGGTTACAAAAATCACAATTTTCAGGTCGTTCACCGTGCTTACAAAACGCAAAATCGTCACTTCTGTCGTAATCATATTCTTCTAATTTAATTACGCGACCTTCGCATTCATTAGTCGTAATTTCGTCTTGAACACCATCCACAAAACCTTGTGCATAAACCTTATCCAATATTACATATAAATCATGAGTAACTTCTGTAAAACCATCGGCTCCAATCCTTGGATATTGAAACGGAGTAAAATATGGCGCATTCAAAGGAGAACCTTCTCTATCTGTATGTATAAAAGTTTCTCCGGTCAAAGTATTTAGAAAATATCTAGTTTTCATTATTCATTCACCTCAAGTTGAGATTCGTAAACATCCCACACATTGTCGTCTTGGTCTACGACAGAAATCCACTTTCCACGGAATGAAACAATTGTTCCTCCAAATTGAAAAAATTCATCATTAGGCTGTGGAGTTACAATAACACACATTCCAACGGTAAACTTATTGTCTGTCTTAACATCATATGAAACACCACCTTCATCGAAAGTAAATGTCACCGATTTTGCTCCTGATTTTTGTGCCTGACGAACAATATCAGCAACTTTTGCGGCGGGCTTCAACTCATCCACCAGTTTTCTTACTGCGCTTTGATTTGAAGTATTTTTTACCATGTTACAAAGTTCAACCCAAGTTGGTTCCACATCAATAGTAATAGGCATTTTATAATTCTCCTTGATATAAGTTTTTATTATACATCTACAACTTCAATTTCAGATTTGTGACACATATATTCGAATCCATCAATGATTACCATATAGTGTTCCCCGGTATATTCATATTCTATCGTTCCACGTTTACCAACAAGGCTATCAAATCTTTGGTCTCCAATGTTATTTTTAATAATAACCACAGTTACATAGGATTCTTGTTCATCAACAACAGGTTTTTCCCAATAGTTAGTCATATTATTTATCCTTTATCCTTTTTGAGTTTCATTTCCACACATGATACAATTTCCCATTTCGTCCGAAGTTGTGCTCATATCACAAAAATCGCACCAATCCGTATCAAGGCTATCTTCTTCATCCATCTTGATATATGGATAAAATTCCATTTCGTCAATATCGCTATTGAGCACATAATACCTAAAAATAATATCCCTAATTTCTGCGATTGGATTTATATCCCAATCAATATTGCTACCTAAAACATTTTCAATCATTTCGAAAATTTGACCATCAACAAAATCTTGTCGTTCAATTTGGGCATCGGTCAAACTTTCTGAGTCTGAGATGATGGCATTTTCCACAAATTCTTCTACCAAGTCAAATTTCTTTGCAAGTTTTTCAAATACGGAGTGCCAATCTGCAATTTCGCCATAAGATAATTCTTGGTCATTTATCCAGTGTTGCCATTCAATTGCATAATCACGCGCTTCCCCTGCTGTTTGTGCTTGTTTTACTGTATTAATATCCATATTTTCTCCTTATGAATTTATCAAATAATTGTACCATGAGTATTCCGAAGTTGTCAAGCTTCGGAATACATAAGTTAATTATTCAAAATAAATCAAGCCATCTTGAACATACGCACATAATTCCCCTTGTCTGTGTGCAATTTCCGTGAGTGCGTCACCATACTCACCCCAGATTTCAGGACTGTCCCAAAATCCAGCGCCATGATTATTTCTCGTCAACCAAAAATCATGGGCGAATAACTCAAAATCCATTCCTGATTTTTCAAGAACATCTCGAATATTTTCAATGCATTCTATGAATACGCGGATGTCACCAAACATTTTTGTTTCAGCTTCTATTGAAAATTCAGCGCCATTCCATTCATATTCACTATTCACGTCCTCAGTAAAAAAGATGGCTTGTTTATAGTAGGGGAGTATCATATCCACCAATTCTTCAATTGTTGGAATTCCAAAATCTTCTGAATTTTCACCTCCTCCAACCAAAGGATTATCAAGCCATAAGGATTTTGCCGACGAGTAACCCAACCGTTCAACTAAATTATACATTTTATCCCAATACTCTAATTGCTCAAATTTAATATAATTTCCATGCACTGTATCAATCCAAGTTTTTCCCATTGCATTTTCTCCTTAGCTCAATCTCAGTGTATATGATTCACCAACTTTTATTTTATTGAATTCAAGTCCAGCGTCTTCAATTGCATAATTTGAATTATAAATCATCATCATATCATTGCTCATTTTTCTTGAGCGAATATATTGCTGAGTGTCATCAACCATATGACCATCTTTCCACATTCGCTTTTTGATTACATCAAATCCCTGCAACTTCAAACAATTCATGACATCATACAGGAACGTGGATTCTGGAAGAGCATATCCACCGTTTTTATATTTTTTAATGTCGGACGATTCTTTTGTTACTTTGCAATGTCCTGTTACAATATTCAATTGTACAATCATGATTAAATTTCCTTAATAACGCTGGTGATATCGGAAAAACAATGTGGGCAAATGATTTCTATCGTATCTTCTCCGTACCAATCCACGGCTTCGTAATCTACAACTTTTCCATTTTCATCCACTGTGGCGGGACGAGAACATAATGTAACAACATTTACCGTTTCTAATTTTTCTTCACATTCAGGGCATTTCATAATTTTCTCCTTTTGAAAACTGGATTTTTGGATGGACTTCAAAGTTTTTCTGCTTTCTTCTGTTTGCCTAAACCCATACGATGAAACCCCATGGATATAAGTCAGGAATGATGGAGTCATTTCAGAAACAATATGTGGATATTGTTTCGCACAATTTTTCATGGCTTGTGAAATTCTTTTACCTTTGCAATCTACTCTAAACCCCGTAGAGAGTAAAATGCTGTATGATACATCTTTTCGCATGATTTTCTCCTTATAAATATATTAGAATAACTCAAAACTGTAAATAAGAAATAATCTTATTTACAGATGTTCAATTATCCTACATCAACTAATTTTTCCGTGTTCATTGAAATCATAATCATTTGCAATCATAGTATTCGCAATCGCCTCATCGCTACATTGATACTCGTAGACGCTTCGCAAATCTTTCAATGCCTCTTCCATTTTGTCATCAAAGATTTCCACGGCATCATCTAAAATTTGCTCCGCCTTTCTATTCAATTCCAATATTTCTTCATCCGAATAGCCATCATAATCTTCATTGTATTCATAGCCTTCAAAATCATATTCCAACTTTGTGTTTCGTTCTCTGGATGGACAATCATCAATCTTAATATTAGCCATATCCCAAATTTCCTTCGGAATTTTTAGGAATTTACGAGCAATATCTTCATCAACAAATTCCGCATCAACAAACTGGATATACCATTCTCTATCAATCGAGAAATACAATTTCTTATAACTTAATAAATCATCAGTGTTAGGCGCTCCAATTTCAATTCCCATCCGTTCAAATTCCCCAGATGAAAATCCCGTTTTGCAATCATAATCATACCACCAATCATCTTCAACATTAAAGGTTCGATATCTGTCATAAATTTTTTCTTTCAAATCATCATCCGCTTCTTCAAATTTCCATGTAGTATATTGTTTAATTGTAGGCATATTATTCTCCTTTAGTTTTCAACACTCATGCTCAATTGAAAAACAAAATCATCAACATCACAGTTTTCATTCTCAGGAAGTTTGGATAATTTCTCGAAAATTTTTGTAACTGTTTTCACACGTAATCCATTGAAATGCACACCATCAAAACTACCTGCAATTGTTTTTTCACTCTCGGTTACAACAAAATGAAAGGGATAGAAAAACCACTTGGAACCCAAATCATTTGAATAACTCCAAGCATTGTTGATGCTGTCAAATAATTCACGTTCAATAACGTAATCGCCATCAAAACTCATGCACATCAATTTATATTTTGCCATTTTATTTTCCTTCGTTTTTCAATTTTGTATTATATAATTTTGCCACAATTCTTATTTCTTTTTCTGTTGGAAGTGAATGTTCCATAGTGCTAAAGCATGGAACATCTTCCTTTGGTAAATATGCTTCCCAACCCCTATAATGAAGAGTCCACCACACATTTCCATTACTAGAAGTAAAACAAGTATATCCGTCATCATCAATATATATTTCAAAATCTTTTATTTCTGACATTTTCATTCTCCTTATAAAATATAATAGTTTCTAGTATAACTCAAATATTCCCACGAGTCAAATCTCATGGGAATATGTTCAATCATACTAAGCCTTATGTTTTATCGTCCAGCCATGTTGTATGTTATCCAACAATAAAATAAAAATCCCTTTGTCAAAACCAACATATGCAACATTGCCTTTTGCTGAACGCACTTCAAGCATCAAATTTCCACGCCTAATCTCAAAAGTATACTTGGAAATTGTTATTCTATCGCCTTCAAGGAAAGTGTATTCACCGATTTTCATGATGCCTCCAAAGAATTATTGTTGAAACTAATCCATGTATTATAGAAGTTATGCTCATCTTCAAATTCCCCCAACTCAATGTCAAAAGAAAAAATAATCTCATCGATTTCTTTTTTCCATAATTCACCAACATGTGACAACAAATCATATCGAAAACCATATTCATTTTCACCTTCTTCATATTGCTCATCATAATAGCAGAAGAAAATATGGTTATCAGGATGTAATTCAACAACAGAATTTCCATTGACAATATCAACTCTTCCATTTGGGTATGTATTTTTAATCATTCTCCACCATCCCAAAAATCAACAATTTCCATATTGCGATATTCAATTTCGCGGATAAAATCAATGGTATATTCCGGCATAATATATGTAACATTATTAGCAAATACATCTAAAGTATCTGTGCTATGAAAAATCCAAGTTCGATGTTCATATGTTTTATCTTTCAAAAAAGCCACAACCTTATAAAAGTATGATGTTTTATCCATGTTTTTCTCCTTATGATAATATAATAACTCAAAACTACATATGAAGTTTTCATATGTAGATGTTCAATCATTATACCTTCTTCAGATTATAAATTTCTTTCCAGCTAAAATCAACGGGAAATTTTTCAACATATCCAAATTCGTTTGTAATTTCTCCTTCAACCCAAACCCAGTTTGCATTAATCTTTATGGTATCAATTTTCATTTCATACTTATCTAACACGATGATTGTGTCATGATATCCAACAGTTTCAAAATCTTCAATTCGTAAAATTTCTAAAATATTATCCAAATCAGATAATCGAACACCCCAAGTCCCAGTGGTTCCCTGAGAAAGAACATGACCCACACTATATCCAACTTTATAGCAAAAATCATAAGCTTCCATAACTTCTGCTTCTGTTAATTCATCTAGAAAATGCAACCAAGTAAGATGTGCAATTTTCAGAATGAAATTAGCTAGAGCATTTGTATCAGGCTCAATATTTCCATATTTAGCCGGAGTGGTTGGAGAATATTTACATGCGTTCTCCATAATTTCCCCTAGTTGTTTTGCAATTGCCTGTTTCTTGATATATTGTGTATTCATTTTTATTCTCCTGTAATTTCTAATCGTTTTGAAAAAACATCATATGATACTTTTACTGGCTCCAAGATTACAAAATCTTTTGGATTATTCCAAATTTCGCCAGATTCGGTTACGACTCTTCCGTCATTATTATTCGTAAATGAAATTGATTTCACTCGAACAATTTTTCCATCGTAATCCCTATCACCAAAATAAAATCTTACTCTAAACATTTTATTCTCCTAATAAAAAACATCTATTTTTATGTTTGAATATAACTCATCAAACTTTTCCTGTGAAATTTGCTCAATATCATGTCCACCTTCACAGTTATAATCATATCCACGAGGAATTAGATAGATATATTTTTTGCCAATCTTTATCTTTGCAATTCCAACTGGTGTACTGCACGTCAATTCTCTAAAAGAACCCATTCTTTCATAAACACTTATTAATTCGATGTCGCCTTGTTTCATAATTCATTCTCCATATGTTTTATTTTCTGTTCAACATAAGCCAACAATTCACGCAATTCCCTGACGGCATATTCAAATTCGGACTTTCTCAACTCAGATAGTTTTTTCTGATTATTTCCACCAAGAATTTCATATGACGATAGAGATGCGCTTGCAGTTGTTCTTTTTAATGCAACTTGAAACAATAACTCCGATAAAGGCTTTTTGATATCGTTCATAACTTCTCCTTATAGATTTTGACTAATAAAAATCCATGAAACTAATCTTTCATGGATTTTTATTAATCCCCCTTGATTTTATTTATCCGTATCTCGCTTCTTCTTCATCAAATTCTGCGGTGTCGCCAGTAAAATTACCGTTTCCGTCATATTGACAACTTCCAGCACAGTTATTGCAGTATCCTGATTGATACCGATGAGAATTATCATCTTCATCAAAAAAATTACTTTTGTCACTAAAAGCAATTGAAGTAGTATCAATTAACTCATCGCCATTATTATCATAAATATCGAAAATAAAACCTTCGCTGGTCAGAATTACGGCGACCATAAATTTTTCATTCATGACAATATTGCAACGAGTGCTATCCGATTCTTCTAAGTGTAAAACGCCTTTGATTAATTTCATTCTTCCCATCCACTTTCTGCACCATCTTCTGGATTATCCATTGGCTCACAGGGTTTTTCATCCTTATAAATTAGATAATCTGGAAGTGAAAAATACAAGAAATTTCCAGTCGAATCCGCGTCGACTTGCCCCGGAAAACACGGTGAACAAAGATTTCCACGAGCCGTAGTTTTACTCCAAATAACTTGAATTGTAAATTCACGAAGAATTCCAGCAAATTCACCATTCTCATCATGAAAATAAATTCCTTCTTCATCTCTCTTCCAATCGCCAACCAATTTTTCGTGTGCGCCATCACATTCGATATAATCAAATTCCTTTTGCTTTGACCAGCCACATGCTTGACAATCCCCATCTACATCCAGCAAATATTCACATTCTGGACAATCCTGAATTTCTTCAATATCTCGATATGCTGTCTCACAATCTAAACAAATATCATTATCCAAATATTCCCAATTGATAGAGTTTGTTGAATAAACTCCGGTGGTTGGTACTTCTGAATCCACGTAAAATCCATAGTGATTTACCATTGTCATTTTATTCTCCTATGATATTTAAAAAATCGTTATGTAAATAATTATTGTGGCGAAACTCGCACCAATCACAGTGCCTAGAAAAACCCCAATAAGAAGTGCGCGACGATGAACAAACACCGTCTTTTTATCCCAAAATTTATTTATTCTGTCAATTTCTGCTTGTATATCTCGCATAAGTTATCCTAACTTTCAAAATCAACATCATATTCTACGACGACAGTTTTTACAATTGAAATATAATCCATCAGAAAATTTATTCCAGCAAGATTTCCATAATTTTTCAAAAGAAATCCTAGCGCATCGTCATAACTTGAAAAATCATTCCACGGTTCGTCTGCTATTTTTCTATTCACTTTCACCCTATATGATTCGTAGAAATTACGCAGGGTTGAAGTCGTTTTTATTTCCATGTTTTCTCCTTGTTTTTTATTTTATAAGATGTACTATCTTTGAAATTTCCACTTGAATTTTCCAAAATTCAGTTTGACAGGCATTATATTTTTCCAACAATTCATCTGGAACATCAATGCCATGTTCTTCAAGAAAATCATTTCCGTACATTCCATCAGTATATTCTTTATCATACATTTGATAAATCATGGGGTCGTGATTTTGGATGTAAACTTTCGTCATAATTTCTCCTTGGTTATTTTATAATTCCATGATTGCCACAGAATTTTTTCTGTGGCAAATAAGATTATAAAACTACAAACACCAGTAAGTGTTTCCGTCAATTTCACCAGAAGTGAAATCCACCTTGAAATCTTCGGCAACACCATCCCAATCAATATTATTCGCCAACCAGCTTGGCAAATCTCTCATTTCACTGAATAAATCTGGAACCAAATCATTCTTGATATAATCAACAAAATAATCATCGTGAATTAGAGTAGCGCCATATTTCCAGTTATCGCAATAACCTTGAAATTCATCTTCAAAATCATCAAGTTGTTTGAATTCTTTTTCTAAATCAGAAAGATTTGCTTTTAGCGATTCTATATTCTTCTCCGCTTCTTTTATTTCATCCTGATTTTTCTTTATTTCTTCTTCCGTCATATCTTCAACATTATCAATCTCATCCTGCAAATCAGAAATTTCCCCATCGAGCTCCTCAATTTCTTCCTTACAATCATAAATTTCGCTATCCAATTCACTGATTCGATTGATAATATCCCGACTGTCACCGTACTTATCACCTATATCAAAAGCCATAATATTCTCTCCTTTTTACCATGAAATCCAGAAGATTAATTCCGTAACATCCTCTGTTGTATCTTTATAATTATAAAATTCATGCTCAATATCAAACACCATACAAATCAAATCAAAAAGTTCCAAATTGCCATTGTCTTTAATTTGATTCCTTCGAATTTTACAATAACTATCATTGCGAAATTCCACATCGTTATTGCTGAACATTTCTAGGATGTCTGGATTTTGCCACAAATTATTATTATTCAAGTATCGTTCAACATTATCCCATTCCAAAATCTTTTTTGTTTCAAAACAACTAGCTAAATCTCGGTCTGTTCTATACAGTGACGATTGCATTTTTTCTCCTTTACCAATCTGTTGTTTCAATTAAATCATCAAAAGCGCCCTTAGTAATCATAATTGGGTCGCCAGATAAATTCAGCACATTATCCCATTTGTCCATGAATACAGTAAATTCTTTTATTCTTTTATCTGTATCTTCCACGAAAACTTCTTCTTCATTTAATCTATTTGGATTTATAATTTCCGTGAAGAAAGAAGCGCCCATAGCATTACAAAACTCCGTAATCCATTCATTCTTATTCATGATTTTTCTTACAATTTCCAGTTGTTCTTTTCTGGCACGTTTATAAAAAGCTTCAAACTCCATATCAAGTAATTTGCTCATATTTTCTCCTTATCAAAATAATATTACCATGAGTGCCTACGATTGTCAAATCGTAGGCACATAAGCATATTATTTCACGCTCGTTTTGAATCTACGTCCCACAAACTTGCTTCTAAATCTACAGATAAACTAGCTTTTTCTACAACATCTGAAAGATATGGAACTCCATATCCTCTATCTTGACACCATTCTTTTAATTGAGATAACTTTAATACATCAAACAATTCCCACACGAAGAAATTTTCTCCGTTTATTTCCGCAATCTTTCTTCGTTTTTCCAATACAACAATATTTTTTTTCATATTATTAATAATCCTGATATAATTCTTCCAATGTATTCAATTCATCCGTAGTAAATGACGAATAAATTTTAGCGGCTGTTTCAACACACGCCTTCCAAATTGCTTCTGCTCTACGAGAATCCTCATCGTACCCAAAATTTCCACAAAAATCATGAAAATCATCTCGTCCAGAATTTGCATCAGATAAAATACACCAAACAAAAGAAACCATATTTGGAAGAATGGGCTTCTTTTTATTGATATTTACCCAATCCATAGAGTTTCCATACCAAGTTTCAAATCCTGTTTCGCATTCCTTTTCAATCATTTTCTTCAAATTATATCCCACATTTTCCGTTTCATTTGCTGGACAGTGCCCCTGACCTTCATTGTATTCTGTTGTAAAAATTTTTACATCATTCTTGTAAAGTGTGACATTCCAATTCAATGATGAAAACTTTGCGTCTTTATTGTAATCTTTTTCTTTTGCTTTTGACCATGGGATAAATTCGGATTTGATTGAAATTCCCATTGATTTCAAAACAGATGAAATCTTCTTTTCATTCTCACTCAATTTTTCGCCATTTTATTTATCCTCTTTTGGGTCATAATCTTTCATGTAATTTGATAAACACGTCATTCTGTCAACATCTAAATTCAAAATATTTCGAATTTTATCTGGAAAACCATCACTTGAAATTGCAATATCATTCCTCCAATAAACTGAACCCCATCCGGATGTTGATTTCATCTTGATATTATGTTTCTTGAAGTATGTTCTAATTTCCAAAATAAAAATTTTGTTTGCTAATTCTGCAACTTCATCAAGATATTTGTCGTGCAGACGCTCCAGAGCTCCCTCAATAATTGCTATTTTATCCATTTTTCTCCTTGAAAATATTTTATATTTTCTTTATTTTCCCTTACAAGTTTCAACAATTTAATCATCGGATAATCCCAAGCGGGGAATTCATATGTAGGATTTATAAATTTTTCCCAAGCCTCCGTTGATATTCTTTCCCATCCCGTAGTGCATAATCCCACCTTGGGAATTTCCGCATCATCTTCTGTCGCTATCAATTTTCCCGTAGTTTGATTTACAAATTTTAGCATTTTTTCCTTTCTTTCTATAATAATATTACCATAACTATTCATGAAATTCAACTTTCATGAATAGATTAAGCATATTATCTTTTATTATGTCAATAAATCCGCAAGCATTTGGCTTGCTTTCTTGCTATCTTCCTCATAAAAAATATCACTATATTTTTCTCCGAGCAAATAAAAATAATTACATGCGGCTTGACCATATCTTTGATATGGAAAATCTCCCTTGAAATACTTCAAAGAAAATTCATACATATTTTTCAAAGTTAATTCCATCTTATTGCTCCTTTTCTAGAATTTCCATGATTGCATCAATTTTATGTCTGTGCATCTTAGAACTCAGTTGTATAAATTCTCCGTCTTCTCCCCACATTGCCACCATGTGTCCAACTTCCATTGGAAAATATGTTACCCAAGCGGTGGGAATTTTCTTTTTTAATTGGACAACTAATTTGTCGATTTTATCCCAATAAGCCCCCAATTCGTCACTAGGACATCCGTTATAAACTCTCATATCCATTATATTTTTTCCTTATTTTTTACAATCAAAATTGTGCATTCTTGAACATCTGAACCACCACCAAAACAGGGTTTCCACGAGAAATAAGATTCCTTATATTCATCTTTAATTTTGCGTAATCTTACTACATCATCAAGTTTTCTCAAAGTTTCCCTGTCATCAAAATGATAATAATTATCCCTGTCTCTTAGAATATCTTCGATATCTTCAATCAAAACTTGTTCTGCTTCTTCTAAATCCATTTCATATGTTTCAATTGAAAAAATAACATCTCCGCCCAAATTTTCGGCGGCTTTTTCAAAAACCCCCAAATATTTGTCAACAAGATTTTTATCTTCTTCCGTAATTCCACTTGAATCTGCGTTTACAATATATGACAATGCCCAAGTTGGAATTCTCAAATTATTGTACGTTCTGATAGGTATCATAGTAAATCCTCCATATGATTTTCAACTAATTTTACAATATCTTTAACTTCAATATTTTCAAAATACTTTTTCCCGCAACGGTCACAACGAAAATCTGTTTGAATTTCTCCTAAATCTTCTAGATAATACGGCTGATGTATTTTGAAATCAATATTTCCATCACAAATTTCTCTCGTGTAGTATCCGTTGATTTTCCCTTTGAATTTACTGGCGATTCCATATATTCCTAGCACTTGGACTTTCTTATTTTTCCAGTAAACAACCAGCACCTCATTTTTACATTTCATCTGTTTCTCCATGGCTTTTTGGAATATAATATCCTTCTTCTACGGATTCAAAAAACCTCCAAATTTCTGCATCTGGATTTTTTCTTGGACAATCGCCAAAATGTTCAATCGGATTCCACCAATATTCAACAACATGGCATGTGCAATCGTTTTCTAATTCCCATCTCATTCTTTCTTCTGGAAGCATTTTTTCTAGCTTCTTAGTGAGAACAAAATAATCATCCATTTATATCTCCTTGAATTTTTATTAGACTTATTACAATTCATGAAAGATAAATTTCATGAATTCTAATAAATCCCCCTAATTTTATTTATCCTAAATTCTTTAGAATAATAACACTTGAACCAAATAAATCGGTCAAGTATTCAATCGCCAATTGTTTTTCATCGAAGGTTTTTCTATAACCAGCGCCATAATCGGCAAATGATATTTGCCACTTGCCTAGCGGATTTTTTCCGATGAGAAATTTTACCGATTCGACTTCTACCAAAACATCGTTTTCAATCATATCTAAAAAGATATCTCTTTCCATATTTTCTCCTTATTCTTGAAAATTTTGCATGGCTTCAGCAATTGCCTTGGATAATCCCGGTAATTCACTAGGAAGAATTGCCAGCCGTTTATTTTGAACGGTATCCAAAATATAAATTCCGATATGTGGAACTACTATTTCCACACTTATTTGCTTGGATACTTTTATGAGAATACTTTCTTCTTTCTCAAGAATTTCTTCGGGTACAATTTTCATATTTTCTCCTTATAAAAATAATAACTAAAGATTACCCATGAAAATTTCATGGGTAAATATTCAACCATTATTTCCTATAATTCTAATCTCATATGGCAACCACAAACATCGAATCTTTGGTCATATGATTCCTGACGATATCCATCTGAATTTCCATGGGCATCATTATATTGCACACAAATATTGCAAGTTTTCCAGTTGAGAACTCTTTGAACTAATTCATAAATCTCATCTTCTTTTGGGGTTTCATCGTTTGAATTACACTCTCGTACAAACCAATAAACCATTTGTGAAATTTCAGCATCAGTAAAATCTCTGTCATCAAATTCTTCGCCATTGTTTCTAATGTAATATTCAATTTCATCTTTTACTAATTCTTCCTGTGCCTCCATTTCACGACGATAATAATCTTCATCATTGTACAATCCATAATCATCCAGTTTTTCTTTTACTTCATCCATTGTTTCCAGTAATTCAAAATCTGTTTCGTGAACCATCATCAATTTAAACCAACCACAAGCCCAGTGACCAAATTCTGCAATTAAAATTCCCTTATTTGTATCTTCATCAAAACTCTCAGGATAATCCGCAAGAATACAATCCCAATTTGATTGTTCAAAATCATCAGAATCCCGCGTACAAGAAATGACAATATAAAAATCTGACATATCTTCGCCACCATAATCAGATTTTGGCATCTTCCATTTACTTAGAAACTTCGGAGTGTATAAAATTTCCGTATATGTTCCTTTATAAACTGGAAAACCTTCGCCATCATCATCCCAACCATCTTGATTTACCCAGAAAACAATATCGGAATCTTTATACAAATTTGTGGCTGGAACAACTTCAATTATATCATTTTTCCAATAACGTTGTGGGAGACTTTTATAATCTCCAGCCATTCCATGTCGAATAGTTTCATTCAATTTAATTTTCATTTTTCTCCTTGTTATGTTTTACCATATTTCCAGTTCAATTTCGTAAGTTGAGCCGGAATCGCAGGTTGGACATCCATCGCTTTTATATCCATGGAAAAATTCAATATTTTCTGTTTCAAAAAATTCGGAAAGCAATTTCAATTGACTAAATTTGCATTCCAAATATGAATAACCTTTTGCGATAGTTATAGCTACTTTTCCGGTTTTTTTTAGGGATACTTCTACTTCAATATTATCGTTATCCCAAATTTCATGAACCCTTTTTACTATTTTTTGTGCTGGATATCTTTTCATAAATTTCTCCTTTTTTATTATTCTAACAAAAAATCAAAAAACTGTCAAATAAAAATTCCACTTGACAGATGTTTTGACTTCTTATTTCAAAATTCCAGAATAACTATAATCATCAGGAATAAGAAGGAAGCTATAAAAAACAGGATGCCATCCTTCTTTTTCTAAAAGTTTTTCAATATCATCATTTTTAGTATTTTTTTCTACAAAATACCACGTGTCAAAAACAAAAATCTCTCCGTTTTCTTCTGTATGAAAGACGATTACTTTATCCATTTTTTTTATTTAAACCTCACTACAACTTTTCCATTTGTCACCAAGGTTCCCCACAAATCGCTCCAGTTTCCAAGCACATTATTTTTGGCACAATATGTAAAAAATTCCCCTTGATTTGCAAAATCATATGAATATAGAGTAGTCATATTTTTCTCCTTATCCAGAAAATCCCCAATGATTCGGGTCAGCTAAAATCGCCTTATGACCAAAATAATCAGCATATGATTCAAAACCATACATACGATTTTCATATGGTTCATTTTCATAAATCAACATCAAATCATAAAAAGATTTCTTGTCATTTTTTGCAAACTTCATCGTTCCACTTCGTAATCCATCGAATGTTGTGTGAATTTTTGTATAGAAACTTAGATATTTTATCCAGTTTCCATCCATGTGATGTACAAGATACATGGCTGATTCTTCACCATTTAATTTCACCCACATTGACCAACTTTTTCCCTCATATTCCCCCCAAATTTTAGGCGAAATTCCTAAATATTCTGCACGTTCTTCGAGCGTCATTTTCTTATAATCCATATATATTCTCCTGTGAAATATGATTATGACTAATAAAAACCACCTAAAATCTTTTAGGTGGTTTTTATTAATCCCCCTGTATTTCCTTTTTTTATTGACAACGAATAATTGAAACTTCAATTCGAGCGTGAGCATCCTTATATCTTACAATTCCACCATTTTCCCAAACGGAAATCATTGCCGATTGAATATTTGGCTTAAAATCATTGAGTTTCAATTCGAATGGATTTTTATTTCTACAATCCATGCATAAATTTTCTGGATAAACATATAGTTCCATTTTTATACCATCTTCTCTTCATTCTCAAACAAGTCAATTTCATTATAAATCATGTTGCGAATTGCGCGAATTTCGTGTGATGTTAATTTTACAACCTTTTCCAGCCTTTCAATCAACATTTCCACCACAATTCTTGGTGAAAAATAACAGCCAGTAGAAGTATGTTTTACTTCATCATAACATCCACAAAATCCAGTGGGTGAGTACGCACATTTACCGCCATCTTCTTTTTCACGAAAAGTATGAACCGCGACATCTGATAAATAAACAGAATACGGATAAAGTACCGCTTGAGTCTTGATTACTTTTCCGCTTCGCGCAAGAATTATTTCAAAATATTTATTCTTGTTTTGTTCACTCGGATATGAGCCATATCGAATAAAATTTGTGTCCATTTTTAGCAAGCCTCCAATACAATTTCAAAACGAAATCCACGAAACTTCACGAAAGTTTTTCCGTCATCACATCTTTCTATTTCTACCATCTTTCTTCCCGTACTATCAACATCTTTGCTGTATTCACCGTTATAAATTTTCCCCAGTGTAAGAAAATCTTCCATTTTACTATCATCAATACATTTGAATTTCATTTTATTTGTCCTCTTCTTGTTTGAGTTTCCATCCATGAGATTGTTCCAATTTTAGATTAATAAAAGCCACCCATAAAAAATGAGTAGCTTTGATTAATCCCCCTGATTTTTATTAGAATGTATTTAGATAATTTGAAAAAATATAGAACAAAGTAAGCGCCGTTGTCAAAAATGCGATTTGCTTTTTTACTGAGTGTAGCAATCCTTTTGACGGTTCTTTTTCGTGCGTAGAAAACGGCATGGAACCTTTTTCATTTCCATAAATATCATGACCACCGGGAGTTCTTTTCCATTTCAGCCCCCTATCTTCTGCAACTCCCCTTAAATCCTTCCATGATTTTGCGTTATCCAAATTCTTTTTCATGATTTTACTTCCTCAACTTTCAGAGCTAAAGTAAAATCCTTGCCATACTTAAGACCTTGCGCCTGAAGATTTTCCAGCAGAAAATCAAAAAGCGCATCTGATTTCTTTTCTGACAAAGTAAGAGAAATTTCAATCGTGCGAAGTTTCTTTTCTACGGTTTTCTTGTTGGATTTTTTCACAATTTTTCTCCTTGTTTTTAGTTTGTTATTTTTCTATCACATTCTACTAATAACGTAATCAATTACTGCTTTTGTACGTTGGAACATTCCTAGAATTTCCACGTATCTATCACGCTTATTCCTGAGTTTTTCCACCTGATAAAAATTGAACCACAATTCTTTTTTTACTTCAATTTGAATCATGGTATCAGATATTGCTCCACGCAGGATAGAAATTGAAATTTCCAAATCGTCAAGGTATTTCTTGTAATCCGTTCCATATTGCAGGCTCGTGTCAACGTGTGCAATCAAAAGCCCCAAGTTTGACATAGAATGATATGATTTTGACAAATTCCATCCTGCGTCATCCTTGTATTTATTTTTCAATTGCACGGTGTCAAGATATAAACTCATCAATTTTTCATTTTTTACATCGTGAATTGCACCATCGATTTTTTGCATTTTATTATTCTCCTGTTTTTTGAAATAAAATAACTCATATCTCTTGATGAAATCAACATTTCATCAAGAGAGTGAAAGCCATTTTACTTTTTAGATATCGATTTGCCCCTGATTTTCGTCCACAAATTTTGCCATATAATTTTTATGGTTCTTCTCACCACGAGATAGATTGTGTTTGTGGTTGAAATTCTTCTTGGAAGCCTTGTGTTTTCCACCAACAATTTTCTTGATTCTTCGAAGAATATTCTTTTTTCCAAGCTGGCGCACGTCAATATATTCACGAAAATGCCCCTTCTTAATTTTCGGGTCAACAATCACAACTTTTGGTTCGACGGTTTCACCAGTTTCGGTATTGCCAGAAATAACTTCTTCAAATTCATCGGTAACAATTTCGTTCTCAGTATTCATTATTATTTTCTCCTTGATAAATTTTTACTTATTCAACAGCAGGAAATAAACACCCGCTAATGACCAACAATTCTTGAATTTTCCGCTTGAAATAGCAGAATGTTTTTCACGCAAAAATGATGTTTTACTTGTGAATGATTTTAGCATATTTCTCCTTATAAAGTATAGAAAAGTCCAGATTCCAAAGCCGTGATTGCATTTCTCATATTTTCTGTCAAACAATCACTATTCATTTTCATTGTTGAAATTTCCATTGGATTTTCAAAACACCATTCAACACATTCTTCAAAAAATAATTGTTTCATTTTATTTTCCTTCCAAATATTCAATCAATTCATCTTCACCAGCCGGATTGATAATCAAATCAGAGTCGTTCATTTTGCACTCTCCTTCAAATATTCTTTGAGTTTATTTAGGTTTTTATATAGAACATATAAAGACGGAAAATTCAAGCTTTGTCTAAAGTTTTGAGAACAAAAGTTTTCTCTTATATGTTTAAATTGAGAAAGAGAAACGTGTGCCCAACCATCGACGCCATCTGTTTTATCATTCCATGGCGCATATGATATAAAAATTTCACCAGTTTCCACATTTACAAAACGTTTGAAATACATTTTTATCTCTCCTTAGTGACCGTAATTACAGCCAATTTTTGCCATTTGATTTCCGATGAAAATATTTTCATCCATAAATCCACAACAACCTTGTTCTTTTTGTTCAAGGTAATCATAAAATTTATTTGAGAATTCATCATATTCTTCATCGGAAATTTCACGAAATTCATCTGCGCCAAACCAAAATGGTTGCCAACAAAATCTCAAATTATCCATGCAATCATCTTCATGCAAAATATCGCGATACCCTTCTGCTTCTTCAATTGTGTTGAAGTGTTTATAAAATTCCCCTTGAAATTCTACATCTGGAAGAATTCTGAAACAATTTGGGCATGTTCCATTTACTTCACAATCTTCTCCATCATGACAAATTACGCAATCCATAATATTGCTCCTTTTTTATATTATAATTCACTCAAGCCAATTTGTCAAATTTTCACCTGACAAATTGGATGGAACTGAATTATAAAATATTGTTGTTTATTCAATTTCCACGATGAAAAGTTTGTTTTCTACGATGTAATTCACGGCGTCCAAATTTGCCGCTGACAAATCGTAGAAATCACCATTCTTTTCAAATAACCATCCTGAAAATTGGGTGAAACCTTGTTCTTGCAATCGTAAAACCACTGATTTGCTAGGATTCTTGCTGAATGTAAACATATTATTTCTCCTTTATATAATTTGATTGAAATGTTATTGTTTGATTAATTTTCCACAGAATGCTTCTGTCTGTAAAATCGCGGCATCCTTGCCCACATGCGTACTTTTACTGACAAAAACATCATTTTGAAATCTGATTTCAGAGCCCCACAATTTTCCTTCGATGTGCCAGATTTTTACGATATATCGCCCGTTCTCAGAAATATATTTTTCTTCCATTTTTTCTCCTATAATTGTTTTCCACAGCAACAACAAATTTTTCTGTTGTTTCTGGTTACAAAATATTGTACCATTTTTTTACAGAATGCACACCACTTTGGGTCGTTCATTTTACTGCATATCCCAAAGCTACACCAACCAGAAAAATTAAAACGTAGGTGATGAATGCGCTAAACATTTGGAACCTCCTTTTCAAGATTAAAATGTGCACGAAGCAATGTAAAAGCCGTGTGATAATCCCAACCAGACACAGAATATCTTGAGGTTTCATGATGGATTTTTTTATCATTTCCATCATATTCCATGAATGAAATTCCACGAAAATTCTTCCAGATTTTCATACAATACTGGTGTCCATTTGTTGCATTGTACCATAGCTTCAACCCCATATATTTTCCGCACGTTCTATATTTTGGATTTTCCATATATTTTCCTTTCATAATATAATTTATTCAAGTCAATCTACAAAACCGCTCCCGAAGTTTTGTAGATTGAATGGAATAGAATTATTATTCTTTCCAATTCCAAATTCCAGCAAAAACTCCCTCTGAAGTAAATTTAAAACCAACCTCTGCTTCTGGAATTCTTACAGAAAAATTTCCGTCTGTTTCTTTTTTCCACAGAATTGTAACTTCTTTCCAACCATCACGATGAATTGAAGCATGGTCTTGATTGATAATGGAATTTATAAATTGTTTTACGTTATCTGGTAAATTTGCAAAATCTGTTGACATATTATTCTCCTATGGAATAGAATTATCCGATTAAAAATGCGCTATCGACACACATATAATCAACATTTTCAAGAGTTCTTAGATAATCATATTGTTCTTTTGTAATTTTGATTGTCGATTCGTTTACAACCATGGAAAGCACTGTCTTGTGAACGAACATTTTTCCATTCCTCAAAACTTGCAGATAATATTTTAGTTGCATGATTTATTCTCCTTATATTACGACTTCACTGTAAATGTTGTACCATCCACCCCACGCAAATTCTGCAATGGTCAATAATTCACAGAATTTTTCATAGGAAATTTCTTCGTAAATTTCCACTTCTGGATTTTCTTTTCCAGCATACAATCGACCCCATTTTGATACAAAATATTTTTCATTTTTCTTATTTTCGTCATTCATTGAATATCTCCTTTTTTCATGGATATAATTTCCATCTGACGTATTACTGTTTCACCTTCTTCTTTAGATTCTACCGAAATTCCGGTATATTGAAAACCAATTTTCTCGTAAATATGTTTTGCCACATGATTATTTTCATCCACCCATAATATCACTTTTTCCTGATTTGTCAAATCGAAAAATTCCCCCAACATTTTTTCACAATATCGATTTCCACGAAACTCTGGAAATATTTCCAAATCCCAAATCGTGTTATCTACAAACAGGAAATCTCCAGCATATTTTTCAGCGGAATCATAGTAGCAAAAAACAATTCCATCTTCTTCTGGCTGAATTTCAGATTTTTTTATCATATTATTTTTCCTGTTTTAGATTTATAAAAACACTCAAATCATAAACTTGAGTGTTTTTATAAATCCCCCTTGATTTTATTACCGGAATTTTTCTGGAGTATTTCCACTCCATGTGTGATTTGCTCCATCAACTTCATATGAAATTGTAAACCAAAGATGCGATGGTTTGAATGGTTTTTGGTCAATTGAATATCCGTGAAAATACGGAGTGTCTGCAAATTTCTTGCGAAGTTGTTTTGCAACCTGAATTTCCGTTTCATCTTCATAAACAATTGTGGCAATTTTTTCAGCCATTGCAATCGGAGAATTTTCCACTCCAATTGAAATAAAGACAGTTTTTGTTTCCATGGTTTTTTCCTTATCTTATCCAGAAAAAATCATTCTGGATGATTGTTTTCAGGTAGAATTTTCCACCTGATTTTTTGCAACTTTTGAACGTTCCATCTTCGATTGAATCTCGCTTGGCTAGATAAAACGCCCTAGCCGATTCAAACTCAAACACTTTGAATTTCATTTTTTTTGTCATATATATATATCTCCAAATAAAATCCACCATATCCATCATCATCTGGTTGTTCATTCCAAGCAGACGCAAAAATTCCGTCTGCTTTTGCTTCTTCTATTTCTTGTTTCCAATCATCGTAATCATCAAAAGATTTAATCTTTGTTTTTACGACAATTCTGCCATTCGTATATTTTGGCATTTTTTATCCTTTCATGAGATAAACTTTGAGAAAATATTTTTTGCCACTTATCCACGCAGATACAAAAATTCTGTCAACTTTTGCATCGCCTATGGCGATTTGCCATTCTTGATAATTATCAAATTCCACTTCTTCTGTATCATATGGAGTCATGATTTTTTACCTTTTGCTTTCCCTGTTTTCCACGGAGAATTCTCGTTCTTTCTTGACGAGTATATCCCAGGGAATCTAGGTATTTTACTGCTTCCTTTATCTTCTTTTCAGAAAGCAATTTCCACAACTTTTCAAAGTTTGTTTCCATTTATTTTTCCTTTCGTAATATTTTTATATCAACTTGCAAAGTTTGCCACTGATTTTTTCAGTGGCATAATTTGAAATTTGATATTGTTTATGCAAAAATTGACAGGATGAAAATTTCCTCGGCGCAACATCCGAAAACTCGCGCTGAAGATAATTTTTGTGAAATTTCCACGGCATCAAGATTGAAATACATCTTGATATAATGTCGTAATCGTTCTTGATTCATTTCGATTCTCCTCAATTGTTAATTCGATTCCATCTGTCATCGTACCAGTATGTCACGGTTCCACCAGAATTCAAAACCATGTTGATAATATTTTGAACATGGTGTTGAAAATCCCGAATGGAAATCTCAGAATAATGCTTATTTTTCGAGAGTTCCTTCAACTGATTGTGAAAAACTTTTAATTCCATATTTTATTGAGCTCCTTGGATTTTTCTTCCATATCAGACCAGAAAATTTCCTCAGCCAATTCCCAATTTGCGTCATCTTCATCTTGCCATTCTTCCACCTGAAGATTTGAAAAACGCGGGTCTTGTTGCATTAGCGCCATGATATTTTTTGCATCATCTTCATCATAACACCATTCCTGAATTCCACCTGATTCTTCATGGAATTCATCTGTTTCATTTTTAAAATTTCCTGAAACAAAATGCGTAGCTCCCGCCATCGTCAAATTCCTGAATTTATATTCCATATATTTTCTCCTTAATTTTGGGTGATTGTTATCGTGAGATTTTCAGCATCCACGAACAAAATATTGATGTCGCTGAAATGAATAAATGAGCCGTTTTCGCTCAAAATTTCATAGTGGGAATTTCCCTGTGTATCTAGGTTTCCAATGAAAAGAACTGTCACGCGATACACGGGATAACATTCCATCATATTCATTTTTACTTTTACGCATTTTCCACGCAACTCACTCAGCACGGAATTTTTCTTGAGACTAACAACTTCATTATTCATTTTGTTTTTTTCTCCTTATATCAAAATTTACGTTCAAAGCCTATCCACAAAAAAATTTGTGAACAGGATTTGAATTTCAATTATTTTCTTGTGGATTTGGAAGTGGTGAAATATCTGCATTTGCACACAGATTATAATTCCAATACAGCCATTCAAAATCCTCCAGATAATCTTCGTATGATGCGCCATTTTCTAGATAAACTTCAGGATTGTCAATCATAACCATTGTTTCAACATCCCATTGATTACAATTTTCCACCACTGGAATTTCCACAGGTTCGGAAATTTGTGGCGCTGTTTCTTCCACAATTACAACAATATTATGCATGTTGTTTTTGGGATTATCGTAATCGTTTACTGTTTTTGTTTTTTGCGCGTATGGATGTAGTGACCACCAAATCGCAATTACTGACATCAAAAGATTCATTTTATTTTTTCCTCAGAAAATTAGATTACTTCAATATCCAGATACCAGTTTTCTATCTTGGATAGATATTCATATTGATTATCGGAAAGATGAATATAATCATCATAAATATTTTTTACGACGAGAATTTGCCCTGCGCTTCCACCGAAACCTGAACGCAAAGTTCTTACTTTATCTCCGATAGAGGGCAATTTTTCCCTGAATGAATATCGCCTATATTCTTTTGCGACTTCGGGATATCGTTTTAGTACATATTCTGCAAAATCATCCATATTATTTCTCCTTATATTTTTTTATATCTGAATATTGAAATTTCCCCCTGTTGATTTTTACGCAAAGGTGAGGACGACACGAATTAGAACGTAGATAATATACGAAACGCCGGATATTAAAAACAGCTTCATGATTTTCTCCTTCTATGAAATTTTACGTTCAAAGCTCACCCACAAATTTCTTTGTGGGTGTGATTTGAATTTCAAATATTATTTCGCATCGTAGCGAAATGTTGATTTCGAGCTTTTGTTTTCTCCGCCTTTGACGTTGACGAATTCATTTTTTCCGTTGACCAAAAGAAAATCAAAATCAACCACGGCATATTCTTTCACTTTGCCATTATCAAAATTCAGGCGAATAAAGCCATCCATTCTTTTTTCAATTTCGCTTTTGTCGTTCCAAGTGTACTGGCTGGTATTCTCGCTTAGGAAAAATCCCATTTTCCACAGAAAATAGGCGCACCACAGAGATTTGAAAAGTTTCTTCAAATCATTTTTCCGGTGAAGATACGCGAAATACAAAGCCTTCATAAATTTGTTCATTTTATTTCTCCTTGTGATTTTTGATATAATTTTATTCTAACAAAATAGAAACATTTTGTCAAATTTTGTGGCAAAAGAGAGAATTGAACTCTGTATATCATTACCCTTGTGGGCTATTCAACCATGAATATTTTTCAGATATATACACTTTTGCCATGAAATAAAATTTCCCCCTAAATTCCTCTAGCTCCACGGATTATTCAAATCCCATTCAGCCATGTGATTGTGTTCCCAATCGTAATAATATTCCCAACTCCAATTTTCGGGAGGGGATGAAAAACCCTGCCACATGGATTCAATTTGCATGGCGGTGATTCCCCATTTTTTCAAGCAGGATTTTTCATAAAATTCCTTGCGCCGAATTTCACGATTGGATGAAAATTGTTCCTGTCGTTCCTTGCGCCGTGCTTCTTTCTTTGCTTTGTGTGCATCGTTCATTTCAAAATCTCCTTTTCAAAATTTATTTCCAAAGAAAACCCACAAACTAAATGCTTGTGAGTTTTATTTGAAAATTCCCCCTGAATTTTCTTACTGACAAATTCCCCACGGAAAACAACCTGAAACCAGATACGGGAAATTTCCAATCCCAAAACTCCCATCTTCGAAGATGTGGACGTAATCAGGAAAATTTCCCAACAAAAACACCAACGCAATCAAAACGAAAAGAAGTTTTATTTTCATTCTTCCTCTTGACAATTTGGACACTTCATTTTTTCCAATTTGCATTCTTGCGTTGCGGCTTCCATATCATTTTTTGCTTCAACTTCATGTATACAGAAATGCTCGCAAATATGAAAAACTACAATCTTCAACATCTTATTTCTCCTTATGAATTTTCCACTTGAATTTGCATTCAAATGTTTTTTATATCACTTAGTATATATTTTGTGTGTACTAAGTAATATAAAAAATCCCCCTGATTTTTTCTTACTGAAACGGCGCGTAGACTTGGATTAATTCCCAATCAATCACGTCTAGCGTAGTTTTTTCGATATTTCCGTTAGTGTAGAAAATATTCCACTTTCCCATTTCTGAAACACAGGCATGTCGAATTTCCGTGAATTCCTTTCTTTCACCAATATGGTGAATCTTGTCATTTGTCTTATTGAAAGCAAAAACGCAGGTAAACATTTTTTATTTCTCCTTTGCAATCCATTCTTTCAAAATTTCCACGGCTTCTTCTGGTGATTTTCCATTCAATTTCTTGGAAATCATTTCATAATCCACGTACCATTTTTCTTGAATTTTCATATAATGTTTTTCTTTTTCGATAACCGTTTTGCAAACATTCCTCATTTTGATTTTTTCATCTTCCGACAATTCGATGCCGTGCCAACAATCCACGGAAATAAATTCCGTTGGATGGATAAAACAATTAGCAACATTCATAAATTGCACAACCATCACATCATCGCGCCCGTAGCGAAAGTTTACCAGTTTTCCATCTTTGAAGCTACAATGATTGTTGCCAATATTGCTTTCAGTTTTTCCGACATAATACTTTTCGATGGTTTCCAAAAATTCCTCTGGACGATTATTCATCATCACAGAAAAAAGGTCAAAATTAATTTCTTCTGTCGTTGTCTTTTTCATTTGATTTTTCCTTATCTGTAACAATTGCAATTTTCCGGCAGTTGTCCGCAACAATCCAAATGTTCTGATGCGGATAATTCACATTGATTTTTGATTGCCAAGAATGGAATCACCACCAAATATTCATCATTCAAAATTTCCACGAGCACATCTTCGGCATCCAAAATTTCCGCCTGAAATTTCCACTCGTTTTTCAATTCACCCATGAATTTTTCAAAATCGGAAATGTTGACTCTTGCCACACTCCCATTCAAAACTGCTTTTACTTCATTTTCAAACATTTTTCAATACCTCATTTCTTTTGTGATGTATCAATCATTGCTGATTGAATTTGATTTTTATATGTCATTCATACATCAATATTTTTTTTATGAATATTGATGTATGATGAAACACATAAAATAAATTTTATGTATTTCCTTTGCTCGTCCAATGCCCTAAACTTAGAAGTATTATGCAGTAAAGCCTTTGTTTTCGTGAAAATTTTATGAAGTCTATAAAAATCATTTTTCATAAAATGTTACCAACCACGCTAAGTTAACTGTGTGTTTATTCGCATGATATAAAATCTTTTTTGAGCGGATTAATCCTAGGCTCTAATTCCTCAATAGGGAGAAATAAAACAGGCGGTGATTAACTCTCAAAGGTATTTTACTTTTCTACGCTTTATCAGCAGTAAAGTTGCAGTAAAATATTCTATAACACACTCACAAACTTTTTATTGTAAGCGGATACCGTCAATAGAATTTAATCTATTAACATTTGAACGAGTTCTATTTAATTATTAATGTACATATAATTAATACTGAAAGCATTAATTATAAAACAAAGTTTATAAGATTGGTGAATTTTATAAATTTTATTTTATAATCAAAACTCAAAAACCAAAATTTTATTTTCTATTCAGATAATTTTTACCTTTTTTATCTAGACCAATGGATAAAAAAGATAAACTTTATCTACGATAATTTTTATCTTTTTAGGCAATAGGAAATAGAGCCGTGATTATAATCACGGCTCTATTTCTATTTAATTAGCGGGCGAGTCTGCTATGACGGATTTGCGAGTGTCATCAGCACATCGTTATACTGCGGGCGATTCGCTTGTGGGATACTGGATTCGATGCGTTCGGTTTTGGAGAGTAATTCAGCAATACGGCGATTCGCGTCCGTTTGTATGCGGGCGATTTCATCCGCATTAATTTTGACCTGAAAAGCGCGTTTTAAAATCTGTTCGTCTGATAATCCAGACTCGCCGCTTGTGATTACTGCGTTAACGTTCGGGATTTTGGATTCGAGCAAATCCAATTCTTGAGAAATATACTTCTCAACTTTCGCAATTGTAGCAAGTTTCATGTCACGAGTTGATTCTGTTTCAGGAAAACGATTCGCGGTCTCATATCTGACAAGCAATTTCTTAAGTGTTGCACTCTGTTTCACTTTCAATTCATTGATGCGGTTGATAATTTGGGTATTCATTTTAGACTCCTTTAGTCTGATTTTATTTGGATAATAATTATCTAGTAATTATTTAATCCATGCTGACAATAATTTTACAATTATTATCAGATTAGGATTATACAATTATTTGCACATTGCCATTAATGCAGTATCTGCAATTTGTGCGCACGTTGTGCCATGTGTAGCGACATATTCCATTGCAAATTGTAGTACTTTCACAACCACAAAACCGACAAAACCAGTGATAACATAAACTTTTAACATTTTATAATCTCCGTTTTTCTGAAATATTTTTTAATACAATTTTGCGACACTCAAAACTGAGTGTCAATTTACTGTATTAAATTGTTAAGGTGTATCTATTTTACTCGTTATACAATGTATTACACGTGTCATATGTCACTAATGTTATATGATAGATGTCACGTTTGCAATACATGTATATTATATATACAATATATGGATTTTATTCTATTATATGTATATACATATTACAATAATTATTATCATTATTTATATAATTATTAGAATAATCATAATAAAAAGATAAAATGTAAATTATAATCGGATAATTCTTGTCATATTATTATGTATAGACAAATTTTTATTGTCACAAATAAGGTAAACAATGTCATATTATTATTATAGGATAATTTAGATAGTTATTATCCTAATTTACATAACTTGTATAGACAAATTTTTCAAAGTCATATACAGTATATTTATTCACACTATATCTTAAGAAAGATAAAAAAAATAAAAATGAATGCAGATAAAGATAAAAAAAATTACGAGTACACAGATATCAAATAGGGGATGAGTACGCTTTTTTACATACTTCAGAGAGCATTTAGACTATGTAGAATATATTAGTTTTGTCAGTAATAACATTTTATAGAATAATTTTTGTTTGTTTGTTATATCTAACATAGACTGAATTAGCGTTCTATCGAGCCGTTAAAATTTTGCACTTTTTATATATATTGATTATAAGGAACTTTTTTAACTTATTTTATTTCACATAGTCTATTTAGGTTATAGCTATACGCTTTTGCATAAACACGTATGCAAAATCAATTTAAAACAAAAAACCCTACCGTTTAGAGTAGGGTTTTATTGTAGTGCTGTTCAATAGATTAGTGAGATACCGAAGGATAGGGCGTTTTCGAGTTTTTTATTCTCTGTTGGGGCTGAACATGTAAGCTAACATCAATGATATTCCAGCTAAAGGATATCCCCAGATGAAATAAAGAGATTTAGGCATCTACTCTGATATATCCTGTTCCGTTTGTTGACCAGATAGATTCAATATCTTGGCTATCATAGATTTGTATATCGGCGTTTGCGAAATCAAGCATAAGCGTTTTTGCCTGAGATTGCCTTATTTTGAATGGCGTCCATATTTCAAAAATTGCGCCGTTGCTCATTCGCGCCCGCCATGTATAACCCCGCACAAGTTGTTTGACAATATCCATTTTTTTATTTCCTTTCATAATTGATTATATCATAAATCTATAGATTTTTCAAGTCGCTGACTTGCAAGTAAGGGGTCTAACGGTTTGCGTTACCCGCGTGGGGCTGTTCAGCCAACAAAGCCAGAAACACATCACCAGACATTTGAAACCAATTTTCGACGCCGCCGCCAGCGGCGTCCACTGCATGCTGTGTTCGACGGCATACTGCGCGAGCAAACTTCACGGCAGATTCAAAATCTGAGAAAGAAACATCAACAACGGGACTCGCATTGTCAAACTCATCAGGCGTGGTTATTTGGCACACAACGCTCTGCCGAGTACACCAAATCGTTATGCTCCAGCCTTCATTTCTGCGTTTGTCTAGGATGCTTTTTCTCATGGTATCAACTCAATAAATTCTTTCGGATGCCGCCGAACTATAAGATAATAGTCCCAACCTGCTTTGAAATTACGAAACCATACACCCCTCAATAGAAAAAATGTAAACATATTTTAGTCCTCTTCATAATCTGGTGAACTTAGGTCTAATTGTGCCGATTCAATTTCTTCGTTATCTAGGAACCTTCTGAGAATGTCTCGCATTCTTTCTGAAGGTAGATATAGTGTTATTGGCTTTCCATCCCTGATGGCTGACCTCCACACCCATTGTATCAGGTCTGACAGGGCGTACAGGTCATCGTTTACTGTAATCCCTTTCTGTGCAAAGAATTCCACGTAGAACCTGCTCGGATATCTATTTATCATAAAAGCCAGAACACTTCTGTTTCTATAATCATTGGTAGCTTTGGCTGTGAATGAAAGGAATGTCTTTTCTGTTGCCGCACCGTTCTTGAGCTTACCCTTGAAATCCTTGAAGGTTGTCCATAATCTATCCTCTGGAGAAGAACTGGTGACATGTTTGAAATAATTCAGCAGATGTGAATTTAGTCTTCTTAGAACCAAGGGGTTCTTTTTGTACCAGTTCATCGATAAGGCTGTCTTTTTGGCTCGACCTATGGATGAGTTCTCATAACCCCCAATAGAGTTCAATTTACTGTGCTCCACGATTGTGATAAGCTCTTTGGCTTTTTTCTTGAATTCCAACTCATGATTATTATTTACTGTTTCAACCAGACTATATTCACCGTATATTTTTTCAATATGATAAGTATCATACGGCAAATTGAAATAATCAAAATAATAATTCTGGAATTGGGATTTGAACAAGTAGGTCAGAATGAATATCTTTTTGAATATTCCGGAAACAAACAAGTGATGTGGAAATGCCCACATAAAACACTTGCCTCTGACCATATACAACAATTCTTTTTCAATCATATTATAGAGTAGACTGTACTTGTTCCCTACCACTCTACCCTTATTCTTCCAGTGTACAAGATATGTTTCGTCAACCCTGATGTAATCGTCTTTCAGTAACCAATCAATATCTCTGAGTGTCAGGGAAAGTTGCTCTTCCTCATTTTTCGTTTCGGAGGATTTATATAATGTGAAGTTCGAGACTACCTGAAAAGATTCATCGAGAATAAGTGTGTACTCACTGGCTCTCAGCAGAGTGATAAGTTCATCATCTGTTTGTTGTAACAGGGCGTGAGTTGAAACTATATTCTTGCCCTGTGACACCATGTTCAGAAGATGTGTGAATTTGTTGCTGTCACCAGTTTTAGGGTCTTCAAAATGTCTATCTGGACAGGATACCTTGAAACGCTGGACTTCCGATAACAGCGGGGTGATTACGAAAAACTTTTCTTCTGGATTGGATGCATTGATATAATTGATTGCCCAAGATGTCTTACCACTTCCTACGGGAGAATCTATTACTGATATATGATTCATTCGTTTCTAGCTATGGATGCATTCGCCCACATGACACATTCTTCAAGTGCTGTTAGCGCCAGTGATTTCTCACGTGAATCTGGACACATATTATTTATAATTTCCGCAAATGAAAATGCGACCTCACGAATGACATCGTACTTCTCTGGCTGACCTTCTTTTGGTGCATGATAGGTAAAACGTTTCTTTATTTCATCATCACTAATCATCTTTAACCCTTTCCATTTCTCCATGTGACGGATTTTACAAAATCCAACAGGGATATCAGAATATCGTTTCCATCTTGAAAAATATTTAGACGTAGGATAACTGGTTCATCCTGAAACGCGAAGAACATCCTTATTTCGTAACTTATGTCATCGTTGTTTGTAAACTCAATATTTCTTATTTGCATTTTTGTATTCCTTTCTGGTCATGTGATTGACGTATACATAGTCATATGACCCGTGTTTCAGGTCTTATTTCTTTTCCTTATGCTCGGTGGTCATGATGTCAAGTACAAAATGTATGGTGTCGCTTGCTATCAATCCATGAATTATTTGTTCTTGAGCATTTATTTCTTTCCAATACCAATTCAAAACAAATCCCAAATCCCATGCCGGATTGAATATGTAATAGTATGCCGCGTGGGGAACAACTATCAATATGGCAAATGTATAAGCTATTCTTCCATATGTTGAAACGACTGGAACATGGCTTAGTGGGCTACCGTGTTTCAAAGACCTGCGATACCAGTATAGAAAAGCATCCCATATTTTTTCTACTACCACACCAAACCTATCTCTTATCATCTGGTCGCCAATGAAGCCTTTGTCAACATCCCAATCTGGAGTTGCCACCACACCAATCAGGGAGCCGATTCCGTATAATAGATTGCTTGGATTTAATTGTAGTATGGCTGTTAATATAAATCCGCCTGTCAACATTATAGATGCTTTTCTGTGTACAATTCCCGCAGACATTACGCGTCTTCCGATTCCGCTGGTTCATAACCAATGAGATGTTTTTTATGTTCTTCACAAACCATGATTTTTTTCATTAGTCCACTCGGCTGTCCGGCGAAATCTAATTCTCTGAACCATCCCATATATACTGCTTGACCATGACATCCGTAAAATTCACATCTAAAGATTGATTCTTCTTCTGTTGATTCCAGCCATGCTTCATACAAGCATTCTCCACAAACCCCATTTATCAAAATGCTTCCCCATTTAGCATCATGACACTGGACACAATCGCTCGGTGTTCCAGAGTAATCATTCGAGAACATTCCAACCATTTTATACTTGATATCCATAATAATTTAAACTCCTACCAATTCATAATATAATTCTTTTAGGGCGTTGCGATTCGGCGTGTTGGGTAAATCAGATTGATTATAAAACAACTCAAAGTTAGACTCCATGGATTCTGCCATCTCCAATATTTCTTCATATTCATACAAGCCCTGTTTTATCGCCAACAACCATTCGGCATTGGCAAGCGGAAAATGTAGCTCCCCTGTCATCAATAATTCTTCACCTTCGCTCATAAGCCTGAACAAGTGGCTGGCGTACTTTGTATCGTAACCATATCTCTCTTCTGTGCCTTTGCGTTTTGGATTGCGCTTTTCTTGCCACATTTTATAATTGTCCCATTTTTTCTTATCATCTCGATAAGCCCTCTCCGCCAACAACTCTGCCTGATGTTCTGACTGAAACAAATATGCGGGTACTGACAATACATTTTGGAGATTGCCTTCCGACACTAGGGGGGTTTGACCAAGACCATACTCTATACGAGTGGGCTTGTGGTCGGGAGGATTCAAGAACCATTCACGATGACGCTTTATCGCCTCTAATTGTGAAAAGGCATATCCTAAAAATCGATGTTTTATATTTTTGCTTAGAAATAGATGGCGGTTTTCAACGAGTACATCCCAACGAGAGTCTTTGTATAACGTCTTGTCTTCTGGAACAAAAAGTAATTCCAAGATATTTGGGTTGTTGTCCGCACATAAAGACATGAACTTTCCCAAGTCATAAATAGCTCGGTCTTCGCCATCAAAAGAATCCTTCACGTTGAATGATTGAAAGGGGTCTAACAATACCTCCATCGGAGGGATGCATACTCCACGGGAATCCACATCTGATTCTTGTGTGTCAGTACCATATAGTTTACTGCCAGCCAATCCTTCGAATATCAAAAATTGTGTTGGGTCAAATTTTTTCATTTTTTTCCTTTATTTATTTTCTTTCTTCACAATATCTACAAGAAAATACCACTTCGAATTTAAGTATGTTCTGGTAATAATGGTGCTTTCCATCCGGTGAAAACTCACATTCTTTCTTATCATGTTCACTCCATGCATCATTCAATCGTAATGTGAACTTGGCAAGCCTATTGGTCGCTTCATCGTTCAACTCTGGAATGTCTAAAATAGGATATCCCCATTCATCAATTAGAACCACCAACCTTCCGTCTTGCGTTGCATAAACCCATGGAGCGATAAATACGTTTTTTAGTTTTGGTTCTTCTTTTTTTATTTTCTTCATTTTATCAAACCCAAAATCAGACAAAGCAGAACCAACTCAATCAAACCATCCAATACAGATGCGGCTTCAGATTCATAATCTGTCAAATCACCTTTCATCAATCTCGACAATATGTGTACCATTAGTATCCTCCTTATAAAGAATAATGTTTTATATTAATCTACCTATCAGTGCGTCATTATACCATACCCGAACACGAAAGTCAAGTTATCCAATTTGACTTTTTTAAAACACCATGGTATAATCACGTTATTATACATTATGACAATAGGAGTCCGATTATGGCAAAAAAGATTAGTCCAGCAGAGATGCTGGCAACGCAATACACTCAGAAGGTAAATGGTTTAGACAACATACCAGAAGCAACGCGCTTCTTTGAGGTTGGAGATAAGGTGTCCGTAGGGAATTTAGATAATTGTATTGTTTATGACGTATTTGAAAGTGGTCGCCTATACCAAATTGAATACGACTCATTCAGAAAGGATGCCACACAACCAAGAGAGATGGGGTTCTGGTACTGGGTCGATGTTCTTCCTCCTCGTCATGATAATAGTCATGGTTTCATCAAGAAAAACATACTTCAGTTGAATTATCAACACAGAACGGTGGAAGGGCTATTGTGGATGGTATACGGCTCCGGAGTTGAGATGAACCCCGAATATCAAAGAGAATACGTCTGGTCATACTCAGACCAACAAGAGTTGGTTCATTCAATTTTTCAAGGTTATGACATTGGCAAGTTTGTATTTGTAAAAATACCTTGGAAAGATTCCAAGACTCCTTCTCATGAGGTTCTAGATGGAAAACAAAGGCTGAACGCCCTGCTTGGTTTTTATGAAGGTTTGGTTGATTATAACGGAGTTTATTTTCATCAACTAAGCAGAAGAGAACAACATCACTTTCAAGACCATCCAGTTTCCTTTGCTGAAGTTGACCGAATAACCTTGAAACAAAAATTGGATTATTTTATCGCTCTAAATACCACTGGTCGTGTTATGGACGACGAAACTATTTTTCTAGCGAGGTTAAGGCTGAATAACTTGCAAGACGGAGAATATTTATGAAAATAATAGTTGCTGGAAGCAGGAATTGGGATTGGTATGCTGTATACAAGAAAACAATGCTGAGCGTTGTTTCGGAGTTGCAATATAAATTCGTTGTTCCGACTCGTTGTATTGATATGGTTTATTCTTCTAATTATGGCGTTGATGTTATGACAAAGAGATTTTGTGAAGAATACAATCTAAAGCAAAGTGTTTTTACTGTTGATTGGTCGAACATGACTCAAGGGAAAGTTCTTGCTGGTGTGACAAAAGGCGGTGCTCCCTATAATCGGATGGCTGGCGTAAACTCCTATTTGGACATGGTAAAATATGCCAACACTTTTGATGAAAATGCCAATAGTTTTAAAAAAAGTGCCAACACTTTAAAGGTTCCAATATTAGTCACTTTTAAAGACGAACCTGATAAATTAGTGAAAAATCTGATTGACAAATTTATCAAGGATAAAAATCCTGTATATGAATTTTCTATACAATACGGGGTTCAACTAAAACTGAAAACACACAATCACACATCTGTTCTTCAAGGCATGTACAAATGAAAATATTCGATTGTGTTATTTTTCATCCAGATTCAATAAAAGAAGCATTTCATTATATTGTTCATGCTCCAGATGAGGTGAAAGCCCTCATTTGCTTGAGAAAAATGATACCCGAAGGATTGGGATTTAGAATCTATGAACTTATCAAGGAACCAGAACCATTCATACTAAAATCCTTCAGTAATGTGCGATATGATGATGATAAAAAAATAAATCGAGAAAGGCACTGGTGGCTTACGGGTGAATAAAAAAAATATATTGGTCGAACAAAGAAACGGTTGGATTTGGATAAATGGAAAAATGTCTCATCTTATGTTTAGAGGAGATGTTTATGGAGATGGTTGCTTGGGGGAAACCGGAAGGTTGTGCTACAAGAGCGATGGTATTATTGTGAAATTTGATGATGTATATTGGAAGCAAAGCACAAAAGAAATTGCCCTGTGGAAATCCATGGATAATGAAGATAAAAAATATTTTGGAATTGTTCTTGGATATCATGAGGATGAGGGAAATGCTTGGATAGCTGTAAAAGAAGAAAAGATTAGAAAAATAAAAAAGCTATCTTTGAAGAATGAAGAAATTTTATCAAGACTAATTAAAAAATATAAATTCAAAGATGTTTTTGTTGATATCAATAACAATCGCGGAATAAGAGAAGATGGAAGTTTGATTATATATGATTGGGGAAACTAAAAAAAGAAAGGATTTTTTATGAAAAATAATGATGCTATGAGATATTTCGAGTTCGATGAAGCTGTAGATTGGGTGGAAGCTGATGATGATTACTGGGAGAATTTAGACGAAGATTATGATGAAGAAGATGATGATGGCGAGGTTCATTGGTTAGAAATGTCGTATTATCGGCATCCTGAGCGCATGAGCCTAGATGACCTAACCCTAGAAGAAGGAAGTGATGAAGATGACGAATCTCTATGGAGATAGCGACGACCCAACGATGGAAAAGCTGAAAGAATTCAAGGAACAAATGAAACGTATTTATCGAATGGTTCAATCCACACCCCCATACGATATAAGAGAAGAAATTCCTGAGAGCGTATTGGCGAAGTTGGAAGAATATGAATCGGCAATTTCTACCATAGCTAATCTATGTGATGTTTTATATTCTGATTTCAAGGATGTTGAGTTACATTAAAAATTGGGAGGTTGTTCGGTTGAATAAATTACAACAGTTTTACATACTGAGTTTTGATAGTGCATATCTAAAACGCCATAATTATAAAATAAAGAATATAACACTGAACGACGCCAGAAGAGACAACTTGGTAATCTCGATTTCTCAATCTCAATTGGTTGATACTATTTTTGAGGTCAGCAGAAATTCATCATTTTCAAAATATGAGTTGGAAACACTGTGGAAAACAAGAGCTCGATTGAGGCGCAAGAAGCACGACACAGAAGTAGCCAGCGAGATAGCCAAGCTTTCCGATGAGATTGATAAAACATTGTTCATTCAGGAAATAGTGAGCATAACCTTTGAGCATGTCGCTCATTATAAAAAGTCCGTAAAAGATGGCATCATCATAAACGGAAAAAAATATGTGCGCCTTATGGCTGGCGCTGGACACCTGAGAAGAAAAACGGTTTTATTTGTCAGAAGCGATTTACAAGAAAGATTATTGGGGATATTCGAGAACGGCATCAATAAAAATAAACCAATCAACATGAGCAAGTTTGGCGCATACATGGGGATGTTTTCTTCTGCGGGTCGTAGAGTTAGAGAGCCAAGATATGTTGTGGTAAAAGACTTGGAAATGGTTAGAAATAATGATTTGGTTCATTTTGTAGATGCTGATAATCATGTTTCAGAAAAAAGAATGAACGTATCCCTAAATGTTTTTGACGGAATGGGTTTGGTCAGCACACATATGGCAAAGCTGTGGACGGAAGATTTAGATTTGAATCATGATGCCATTCAGTTTTTGATTCGTGCGCCATACATCAAGGGTTTATTGGTATCCTTTCCTTTTCATCTTCTGGCAAATGAAAGAGGGATTTCATCGATAACTGACATCTACGGAACA
>Ga0105103_10000011_pt1 | contig 81223 bp, 80 predicted proteins | sample PPLLaktember2015_2_FD_79107 | JGI IMG/M metagenome (GOLD analysis project Ga0105103, IMG submission 79107) | Freshwater sediment microbial communities from Prairie Pothole Lake near Jamestown, North Dakota, USA - PPLs Lake P7 Core (6) Depth... | ecosystem: Environmental > Aquatic > Freshwater >...
AAGGCTGCCCCAAGTTGTTATAGCATCATAGAAAAGATGAGCAAATATATCGTATCCGGAGAGTATTACAAGGCATTGAAATCGTGTAAGGAGCTTATACAACATGAGAGAAAACTTCTCAGCCACGGAAGGAACCATTATTCTAAACATGCGTAATCCATTCGAAGTTTACAAAAAAGCTGAAAAAGAGAATCTTGCGGGAAAGGATCTCGAGGTATTTGTTCTTGTAAAAGGAGCTCGATTACTCAGGGAATGTCAAAAGGATTGGGACAAGCTCACCAATAAACAACAGATGATCCGACTAGGGGAAGCATGTAAATACAATCAAAAGATCTGGGCTATTTTTCAGACAGAGGCTTCACGGGAAGATAATCCTTTACCTGCAGTCTTGAAACGCAACATACTTCTTCTCGCAGGATATGTGGACAAGAAGCTTATTGATGTTTTGGCATACCCGAGTCCTGAAAAGCTTACCCAGGTAATAGATATCAATTTGAACATTGCCGCTGGTCTGAGGGGAATTCCGGAAGGAGACCTTCCTTTCGACCTTAATTAATAATGAGAGTAACGGTAGATTCAAAAGGCTATCAGGCTCTCTTTTCTATCTCTCAAGAACCTAAAATTTTGAATCAAATAAAACTATCAGACGCTGAAACCAAAGCGATTGTTTTAGACTCTGGTGGACCCATACCACCTCATAATACTTTGCAGGCAGTAAATAATACAATTCTGCGATTTATGCTAACAGTCGGAATGGTAAGCGAAAATGTGTCAGGGCATGAATTGTCAAACCAAAATACCGATCTGGAAGAGGCAATTGCTGCATTCGCCGAAAGCGTGAACGGAATACTGAGGAACATCAACGAAGCAAGTGGTGATGATATGGTCGTAAACAAGAATAGCGACAAAGTGCAAGGTAGTTTTCAAAAAATTCAAGAGATAATTATCACTGCAGTGAAAACCCAAGAGACCTTGAGTGAAGAAGTATCTATGGACCTCTCCTCGATAGGAATCAAACTGATGCATGATGGGTCATTAGGCCTCGATCATAAAGTTTTAAAGGAGGCAATATCTTCAAACAATGGAGAGACTACTCGAACTATTAAAGCAGTTACCGCCAACATTTTTGAGACGCTGCCTCTCTGTATTAATCCTGACTCAGGCAGCCTCATATACACTGGAAGAAAACTGGAAGATGGTGATGATAATAAAGCTTCCAAGGCTATTGCAGCACTAAATGAGGAGCTAGAAGAAGAAAGAACCAAACTGGTGAATAAATTGGACATAGCTGAATTGCTCATCTCTCATTCTACCCAATTCATCGTTAATATGAAGTTTTCATCCGAAGTGTCGCCTAGTGAGGAGCAGGGCATATGACAGGCAAGACAAAGGTTTATGATGCTCCAATTTCCGCAATTGACAAGAACATAATGGAGTTTTTTCAGCTAACAAGAAATGCGTTGGATTCAGAAAATGACGAAGCATTTTTTAGCATCTTAAGAGAAAGAAATGTATTGTTTCGTTTGTCAGAACAACTTTCCTTTTCGCTGAGCTCAGAATATGTTGCGAAAATGATTTTTATAGAGAGAAAAATACTGGAGAGGCTGGAGAGCGAGAGAAAAAAGATAATAAAAGATATTGATAATCTCTCACGGAAAATTAATACAGTAAAGGCTTATTCGGTAAGATTCCCCATCCCATCAATGCCCGCTTTTTTCGATCAGACGGGCTAAAGCCACTCTTAAGTTTTTAAAATTCCACTCCGATAAGTCATATAAGGATACCCATGACGATATCAGACTATCAAGTTGGCTGTGTCATAAAAACATACATGAAAAGCATGAAGGAAAAAGTGAAAGAAAAAGAAGATGCCCCGACACAGAAACCAAAAGATGATGTAGCAGGCATATCTCAAGAAGGAATGAAAAAAGTTCTCTATGACAGGATTAGCGAACAGATGGTGGAAAGATCTAAAAAATATGACTAAACGTGATGAAGCCTTTAGAATACTAATTGTTGATGATAACAAAGAACTCCGGGAGATACTGGAAGAATATTTGCATAGCGAAGATGGGCAGATTGAGGGAGCATCAAACGGTAAAGAGGCACTTGTCAAGCACGGCCATGCCCCTTACGACCTCATTATAACTGATCTGAATATGCCGGAGATCACCGGCATAGAGATGATAAAAAGAATCAAGCAAGAAAACGATGTGACAGAGTTTATCATCATTACAGGCTATGCATCGTTAGATTCTGCTGTTGAAGCAGTCAAAATGGGTGCCTTTGATTATATTGTGAAACCATTCCGGATGGAAGAGTTGAAGGTGGTTGTAAAGAATGTCAGGGAGAAGGTGGCATTAAAGAAGCTGAATATCTCATTATTTAACAAGCTTAGAGGCCTCTATGATGAGATCGAGAGATACAAATACAAAATAGGATTTGAGAATGCTGAGCCCGTAAATACAAACATGGCAGATACAGAGCATATTCTGACAGAGATAAAGAAGATCGAAAAACTGGCAAAGGGAAGGCTGTTTATTGACTGACAATGTGAGGTAGCAAAGCATGTCATGGAGAGGTTTTCCAAATGATTGAAGGTTCCAAGGTTCTTTTAGTTGATGACAACAGGGAAATTATCGATATCCTCACCGATTTTTTGACCTTGAACGGTTGCAAGATATATAAGGCGTCTACCGGTAAGGAGGCCCTTGAAGTACTGAGCAAGTCTGATTTGGAAATTGTAATCTTGGACGTTAAACTTCCCGATGTTAATGGCATATCGCTGATTGATTCGATTAAGATCAAGAATCCAACTATTGGCGTCATCATGATTACTGGTTACCACGATCCAAATCTTATCGTGGAGGCTATGAAAAAAGGCGCTTCTGACTTCCTCATAAAGCCCTTTGAATTTGACAAGCTGATTCTCGTTATGATGAGGGTTGTCCGTGAAAGAGGTTTGCTCATCGAGAAACAAAAGTATCTCGAAACCCTTGAAGATAAGAAAAAGATTGAGCTTCTCAACAGGGAATTGCAGAAAAAAATCCAAGAACTGACAACAATGTACCACATATCCAATAAATTTAACTCCCTTAACATCCTCGATGATGTTTATGACAGAATGATCCAGATTATCAACGAGGTTATGGATGGAAGAAACTGCGGATACTACATTGTAGACACTGAAAACAAAGAACTTATGCTTTATAAGGAGCTGATAAATGGAAATGGTGGTTTCAATATCAGAAGGATTGCAATTTCCGATGAACTAATTAAAGAGTCACACTCAGCAAAAAGACACCACATCAAGGATGAGAAGGTATTTATGCCTCTTGTTATTAAGGGGGAGTATATCGGTTTTGTTGTAGTGAACAGCAAAGGCAAAAATGGTAGGCACCGAAGCAATTTTTCAGACAGTGATATATTTTTCCTCAAACTGATTACCGAGAAGGCATCTACCCAGATTGAGAACAGGATGCTCTATGAAAGTCTCTTTGAAGGAGTGCTCCATACCCTAACTTCTCTTATCACTGCCATTAACAAACGAGATTTCTACACCGAGGACCATTGCAATCGAGTTACCAAGACAAGTCTTGCCCTCGGTGAAATGCTCAAAGTAGATACGTATGAGAAAGATGTACTGAGGGTTGTTGGACCTGTCCATGATGTTGGTAAAGTTGGTATACCTGATGCAATCCTGCTGAAGCCAGGTAAGCTCACTGATGACGAATATGACATAATAAAGGCACATTCTGTCTTTGGTGAAGAAATTATGAACAGGTTTGAAATCCTTTCTCATGAGGCAAAAATGATACGGCATCATCATGAAAGGTACGATGGCAGAGGATATCCCGATGGGATTGCTGAAATTGGAATACCTCTGGGTGCCAGAATCATTGCCGTGTGTGATACCTATGACGCCATGGTCACGAATCGCCCATACAGAAATGCCCTCAGCAAGGAAGAGGCTCTACGCGAGATCATCCGTTGCAAAGGCAGTCAATTCGATCCTGACATTGCCGACTGTTTTGTAGATATGGTGAAGAATGTCTGACGCTAATATGGATGACGATAGAAGGGAATATTTCAGGATAAAAGATCGTTTAGCTATTGAAATCAGGGCTATCAGTGATGATGAATTCCTGCAACTAGAGAATACGATCCGATACAACCCAACCCAGGTAATTGATAAAGCATATGACATGCATTTCCTCAAAGAAAGTATTTCAAGCGATGAGAAAGAGAAAAACCATATTCTTCCCTACCTGGTGATGATCGACAAGAAACTAGATATGCTGATCGACTTTCTTTATAAACCGAAAAAGGATGAGCTTTTTCGTACGAGTTACATGGAGGTTGAGGTCAGCGGTAGTGGCATCAAATTTTTTACTGATCTGGAAATTCACGGGGGAGACTATGCGGAAATACGAATCGTGATACCGCGTTTTCCTTACCCTAAAATAACTGCCCTTGCCCAAGTGCTCAGGAGCGAGGATTGTCTTGTGAATGGAACAGAATACCGAGAAGTAATTGTAAGGTTTGTCGTGATTAACGAGGAGGACAGGGATCTCCTCATAAACTATATATTCGTAAAGGACAGAGAGCGTTTGCGTTTGAAAAAAGAACTTTTTTGTGAGCAATAACCAATGGATATAACCACCATATTTGGTTTATTACTGGGAATCAGTGCGGTACTGGTATCCTTCCTCATGGAAGGAGGCCACATTTCTTCTCTGCTACAGGCACCTGCCATGATTCTCGTGATTTTTGGCACATTTGGTGCGTCAATTATAACAACGTCTTTTGGCCAACTTACCTCGCTACCCAAGCTTATAAAGATCATACTTTTTGAAAAAAAGCTCAATCCCCAGGAGCTTATAGACCTAATCTACGATCTCTCCCAGAAGTCAAGAAAGAATGGGCTTCTCAGCCTTGAAAAAGAGCTGAACAATATTCAAGACTCCTTTCTGAAAAAAGCTATTCAGCTTGCAATTGATGGTTTTGAGACAAACAAGATACGTGAAATCCTCGAGATCGAGATGTCCTATATCGAGGAAAGACACAAAGTAGGAGCAGCATTTTTTCAAAAACTCGGTGGTTTTTCTCCAACCCTTGGCATCATAGGGACAGTACTTGGTTTAATACACGCGCTTGCGAACATGGAAAGCAGTGAGAGTATGGCCCAATCCATTGCGGCTGCGTTCATTGCCACACTTTGGGGTGTAGCGTTGGCAAACCTGATATATCTTCCCATTGCTGACAAACTCAAGGTGAAACATCAAAACGAGGCTCTTTATTTGGAAATAATTAGCGAAGGGGTAATTTCGCTTGCCATGGGGGACAACCCAAGGGTAATACGGATGAAGCTCGTCTCTTTCCTCCTACCCGACAAAAGACCTGCTGAGGATGCATGAAAAAACGAAAACACGATGAAGAACACGAAAATGCTGAACGTTGGCTTCTTACCTATGCCGATCTTATCACGCTTCTCCTCGCCTTTTTCATAATGATGTATGTCTTTTCAAAAAAAGATGCCTATAAATATGACGAGGTGGCGAGCCACCTGAAAACCATTTTCTCGGGCGGGGTAGGCCTGGCAGGCAAAGGAAGCGTGACAGCGACCACCCCCTCTCCTATCGATATGCCATCACGAGGGGCTTCAAGCGGCGAAATTAAGAGACAGCTCGAGGGTGAGTTCCTAGATAAAAACCGCGATAAATCTGGAGCGGAGAACATCTCAGTCCTTTCGGACGAGCGGGGAATAGTAATACGAGTGCTTGACAAGGCATTTTTTGATGAAGGGAAGGCTGAACTCAAAGAGGGGGCAAAAAATGCCCTTGACAAGATTGTGCCTATTATAAAAGATGTTGAAAATCATATAAGGATAGAAGGCCATACAGACAACGTTCCTATCAATACAAGTGAATTCAAATCAAATTGGGAACTTTCAGTGAGACGAGCCACAGAGGTGGTTCGATATTTTATTGAAAAACGTGGTTTACCACCAGAAAGAATCTCTGCTACAGGATACGCAGAATATCGGCCCATTTCACAGAATAATTCCCCAAAGAATCGGGCCCTCAACAGGCGTATAGAAATAATCGTTGCCAAGTCAAAAGAAAAACAGAATTGAACTTTTACATTAATAACATTGATATTCAGCAGAAACGTCCATTATTACAACCTATTTGCGTCACGTAAGAGGCCATTAAAGATATTGACTTTAACCGTTTTTTGAGTTCTAATTAATTAAATCATTTTTAGTCGTGCACGGAGGGAGGGAAGAATGAATGACAGCAGTCGTTGTAAGAGACGGAGAGTCTTTCGAAAGCGCCCTTAAACGTTTCAAAAAACTGTGCGAAAAAACAGGTATTCTTTCAGAAATAAAGAAAAGAGAGCATTTTGAAAAGCCAAGCGTTAAAAGAAAGAAAAAAATGCTTGCAGCAAAGAAACGGGCTCTGAAAAAGACTAGAAGAACCATGGATAAGGGCCTTTATTGATGACAGACTTCAAGGCGAAACTTCAGGACGGTTTAAAAGAGGCACTTAAAAGGAAAGATTCTATCCGTTTGTCTCTTTACCGGATGCTTCTTGCATCAACTAAAAATAAAGAAGTAGAAAAGATAAGGCCTCTTACAGAAGATGAGTTTATTGCTGTCGTTAAAACATCAATAAAGCAGCATATGGAATCCATAGAGAGCTTCAAAAAGGGGAATAGGCTTGACCTTGTTGAAAAGGAGGAAAAAGAACTCGCAATACTAAAAGAGTTTATGCCTTCCCAGTTATCTGAAGAAGAAATTACAAGAGAGATTGAAGAAGCAATCGTATCATTACAGGTGCAAAGCCAAAAAGAAATGGGGAAGGTTATAAAGTTTATTCTTGAGAAGTTCCCAGGGAGGATAGACGGAAAAGTGTTGAGTGGAATGGTGCTTAAGAGACTATCCGCTACGTAGATAGTTGACGAAGCCCTTGTATGACCGACAAAACCTTATCATATCTTGATTACCTTAAACTTCTCGATATCATAAAAAGTTATTCTTTAACCCCTTTCGCGAAAGAATCGATTTCATTACTCAGGCCCCTCGATTCCCTTACAGATATTGAATCAAGACAAGACAAAATTGAGGCCGTTATAGAGCTTGTGAGTTGGGAAGGCAAACTTCCTCTCACAGATATTCCGGATGTCAGGGGCATCCTTAAAAGAATTTCTATTAAAGATGCTGTCCTCGAAGAGAAGGAGTTCCTTGCTGTTACACGATTTCTCAGGGCCTGCGATGATCTATCAATCTTCCTAAAAAAAGCCTTTAATAAAAAGCCTTTTGTAGAGGAAATTCTTTCACAGCTGAAACCACTAACATCTGTTTACCGGCGTATTGCAAAAACAATTAATATAGAAGGTTTCATCGAGGACACGGCATCTTACGAGTTGTCCAAGATACGATCGGATCTTTTTACATTCCGTGAACGTATCAGGAAAAGACTTGAAAAGATTATGGAAAGAGAGGCAGTGAAGCCTGTACTACAGGATGTCTATATTGCCCTCAGGAATGGAAGGTATGTTATACCCCTCAAGCCAAACTTTAATGAGATTTTTCAGGGCATTGTCCACGATTATTCCCACTCTCTAAAAACATCTTTTGTGGAACCCATTGAGGTAGTTGAGCTGAATAATGCCATAAATATTTTGGAAAATGGGGAAAAAGAAGAGGAAAATAAGATTCTTAGGGAGCTGACATTTTTCTTGCAGAATGCCACAGAGGCTTTGGAACTGGACCTTGATGTAGTGAAGAAAATGGATCTCTACCATTCATTAGCGAACTTTAGTGTTGATTTTAATTGCATCCGTCCATTGGTCGCGGAAAACGGACTTCTTGAAATAAAAAATGCAAGAAATCCTTTTATAGCCCTTTCTAAAAAGACAGACACAGTTCCTATCGATATATTAATGGAAGGTGAAAAAAATGCAATGATCATTAGTGGCCCGAATGCCGGAGGAAAAACCGCCGCCTTGAAGACAATTGGACTCCTGGCTCTCATGGCACAATCTGGTTTTTATATCCCTGCAACAGGAAGCCCCGTAGTGCCGAAGTTTCTCAATATATTTGCCATTATTGGTGACGAGCAGGACATCGCAATGGAACTCAGCAGTTTTACTGCCCACATGAATACCATCAAAGACCTCTACGCGCTTACGCGTGGTGGTGAACTTATACTGATTGATGAAATAGGCGGCAATACTGAACCACAAGAAGCATCAGCCCTCTCTATGGGTGTCATCGATGCTTTTGTTGAGAAAGGATGTAAGGTGGTTGTTACTACGCATCTAAACCTATTAAAGGCCTATGGATACACAAAGCCTTTCGCGATAAATGTTGCAACGGCATTCGATACGGATACCATGAGACCCATGTACAAACTCCTTTATGGTACTGCAGGATACAGCAACGCTATCAACGTAGCAAAAAACATTCGTGTGCCAAAGGAGATTATCGATCGTAGTTACGAGTACCTTGGAAAACAGGAATATATGCTGAACGATCTTATCAGCGCGTTGGAACTCGGAAAAAACAGAGTTGAAGAGGATTTGGAAGAGTTAAGGCGTATGAAGGAAGATTTGAAGAAAAGACTCTCTCTTGTGAAAGAACAACGAAGCATATTTCTTAAAAAAGTTGAAGAGAAGTGCGAAGCAAAGCTGGATGAATTAGAGAGAGAACTGGAGGAAGTCAGGAAAGAGCTTGTAAAAAAAGAGCGAACATCATTGAACCGGGGCAAAGAGAGGTTAAAGGATTTACAGGAAAAGTTTACAAGAAATATTCCAAAAAGTAGGGACGTTATCCATGTGGGTGATTATGTAAAGGTGAGTTCTCTTGGGAGCATTGGCCATGTAGTGGGAGAGGACAAGGACGGCAAAGCCTTTGAGATTGTCATTGGTAACGTGAGGACCACAGTTGATTCAAATCTTTTAGAGATAGTTCCCAAGCCAAAAGGAGTGAGCGAAAAGAGTAGCATTCAGGTTCATGCAGAAAAAGTTCCCACACCTGAAATTAAGGTTATAGGAATGAGGGTGGAGGAAGCTTTGAAGGAGATTGATAAGTTCCTTGACCGTGCGATTGTCCAGGAGATATCTCAGGTAAAAATCGTGCACGGCATAGGTACTGGAAGATTGATGAATGCCATAAGGGAACATCTTGAAGATATGAACTACATTAAGGGTATCAAACGAGATGGCACCAATGCAGGCGTTACCATCATTGAACTTACATGAAATCTACCGTTGAAGACCTTCTTGCAAGTATAAACATCATTGATATTGTTTCGCAATATGTTAAACTGAGAAGAACAGGAAAGAATTTCATAGGGTTATGTCCATTTCATAAAGAAAAATCACCATCATTTACTGTAAGTGTAGAAAAGCAAATATATTATTGTTTTGGTTGTCACGAGGGCGGCAATGCGATCAACTTTTTAATGAAGTACGAGAATCTTTCTTTCCAGGAGACCCTCGAAAACCTCGGGAGGCAGTATGGTATTGAAGTTGCCAAGAGGTCTGGTGAAAAAAGAACGAGCACGCTTGAAGCGCTTTCAAAGCTTGCAGACTTTTATCACCATCAACTCAAAAACTCAAGAGTGGCTCAGCAATACCTTGCCAGGAGGGGAATTGATGAAAGCATGATTGAAGAGTTCAAGATTGGGTTTAGTGATCGATCAAGACAAGACATACATGGCTTTCTGGAAAAAGCAGGAATTTCCAACGACATTCTTTTAAGCACAGGGATTATACGTCTCAAGGAAGGGGAGATGTATGATATGTTCAGGGGGCGGATTGTAATACCTATCTTTGATGTTAACAGACGTGCTATTGGTTTTGGTGGAAGGGCCATCGAAAAGGATGCTTTACCTAAATATATAAACTCTCCTGAATCGTCAGTATTTTCAAAAAGAAATGCCTTGTTCGGTATAGAAAAAACGAAGAACTTTATTACGAAAATGAACGAAGCATTCATTGTTGAAGGCTACTTTGACTTAATCGCTCTCTATCAACATGGTTTTCGAAACGTGGTTGCAACCCTCGGAACAGCTATAACGGAAAATCAACTTTCAAGACTTAGAAATTACACAGAAAACATCACCCTCATGCTCGACGGAGATGAGGCAGGGGTTAAAAGCGCATTGAGGCTTATTGGTATCTTTTCTGACATGGATATTCGGGGTACTATGATTGTGCTTCCATCCGGACATGATCCTGACAGTTATGTCAGGAAGGAAGGGATGAAAGGGATCCAAAAGGTAATTGAAAATAAAAAGTCTATCCTTGATTATTTCTTCGATTATGCGAAAAACAAATATGGAGTCGATAAGCTTGAGGGAAAGATTGCATTCATAAGGGCTGTTATGCCGCACATAGAAACAATACAGGACGGGATTAAAAAGAGGTTGTACATTAAAAGGTTATCGGAACTTACAAACATTGAGGAGCAGCATTTGTGGGATGGCATGAAGGGAAGCAAGGATAGCATTGTTTCTGATAAGGAGACATCGCAAAGTATCATAGGTAAACGCATTATTGGCATTTTACTCAATAACCCTGATCTTATAAGGTTGTGTAAAGAGAAAAGTGTCATAGAATATATTAAAGATAACCGTACGAAAGAAGTATTGACAAATATTTTTCAGTATTTTCAACAGGGGCGGGAATTGGTGGTATCAAGTTTTATACAAGCTATTAAAAATGACACCTTGCGAGAACTTGTCCTCAGCGCTCTCTTAGATTCAACAGAGTATGATGAAGTTGAGAATGAGAAGATCATATATGATTTTTTTAGGTATCTAGAAAGGGCCTTTATTATTGAGGAATCTCAAAAAATTACCGAGAAAATGTCTGTTGCTGAGAAAAAAGGTGACGAAAAGGAAATGATGGAACTTCTCCAAAGAAAAAGACAGATTTTAGATCTCATGAAATCCCATTCAATAGAGAGAGACGATAATGCCTGAAAAGGTTGAAGATATCTTCCCGTTCCATTCGGTTGATGATGGAAATGTTGATAAAGCGGTAAGGAACACAAAAAATGACGAGGTGCAAGCTTACGATGAGATAGAATTCTCAAGCCCTGATTGTGATGATGACATAGCGTTGGTTGATAACGACGGCATCGAACAACTTTTACATGAAGAGATTGAAGCCACGCAAGATCCTGCCCTTCCAGACCCCACAAAACACTATATTAAAGAAATGGTCAACATGGTGTTGCTTACTCGGGAGGGTGAGCAGGAAATTGCAATGAGGGTTGAGAAGTCAAGAGAAGATATAAAACGAATCATCATCTCATTTCCCGAAACCTTTTGTGAATTGCAGCAAGCTCTTGAAAACCTTAAGGAATCAAGGGCTAAAGTTTCAGATATAACCAATGAAGTAGATGAAGACGAGGAAGACGACCAAATACTTGAAATCCAAAAGAAGCGATTAATAGGGTTTTCTGAAAGATCAGATACTTTATTAAGGAGCTATAAAACTTGTGATCGGAAAAATAAAAAGAAATATCTCAGTGAGATGGAAGCACTGGTTCTGGAAATAAATCCAAGCAAAAAGATAATAGAGAAAATAGTTAAAAAAATGAAGCGCTATGTGGAAAAGATCGAAAAACTTGAAGAAGATTTCAAGGTGACAAAAGGTATCATAAATGGGGGAAATAAAAAACTTCTATCGGTAATTCCAAAAAAGATTAAGAAAATCGAAGATGAGATAGGCATGCCTATAGAGGATCTAAAAGGTTATCTGGGGCGAGTTGAAGCGTCAGAAAAGGGCTGTGGCGCTGCAAAAAACGAGCTAGTGAAAGCAAATCTGAGGCTTGTTGTGAGTATTGCCAAGAGATACGTAAACAGAGGTTTGTCATTCCTTGACTTGGTCCAGGAGGGGAATATCGGCCTCATGAAGGCGGTCGATCGTTTTGAGTATCAAAGGGGATACAAATTCAGTACTTATGCTACATGGTGGATACGGCAGTCTATAACGAGGGCGCTGGCAGATCAGGCGAGGACAATCAGGATTCCGGTTCATATGATAGAAACCATTAACAAAGTCATTAAGGCTTCAAGACTGCTTGTTCAGGAATTGGGAAGGGAACCATTCCCTGATGAGGTGGCCGAAAGAGTGGGATTTCCGATAGAGAAGGTTCGGATGATAATGAAGATCACCCGTGAACCAATTTCCCTGGAATCACCAATTAACGACGACGAAGACGCCTATTTGCTGGATCTTATTGAAGACAAGAATGTTATGACCCCCCATGAATCTGCATTATGTGACGACCTAATCGAGCAGGTCGATAGAACGCTTGCTACCCTCACACCGAGGGAAGAGAAGGTTTTAAGAATGCGATTTGGGATAGGAGAGAAGTACGACCATACCCTTGAAGAGGTGGGACAGGTATTTGAAGTGACACGAGAGAGGGTTAGACAGATTGAAGCAAGGGCATTGAGAAAGCTAAAGCACCATTCTCGTACAAAACGTCTAAGACCTTTCACTGATTCGTAAAGATATTCATCAGAATACTTACCAAACAATTGAGTTTTCTTTTTTTAATGTAATCTACTCGTAATTAAATCAGAATTTTTGCTTGACAAAAATAGGTCAGTAAAATATTGTATACAAAAAAGTCTTTATTTCTTTCTCCAGGGAGGGATGTCTAATGAATTTTGCATTATCAGAAGAGCAGGAATTCTTTAAAAAAATCATTGCTGACACTGTGGACAAGATGATTGTTCCAAAGGCTCAAGAGATTGACGAAAAGGACGAGTTTCCCTGGGACCTATGGAGAGAATTTACCGGGCTTGGATATATAGGACTCCGTTATCCTGAGGAAGTTGGCGGTATGAATGCTGATAAGGTCATGTGTATGACCTTTTATGAGGAGATTGCACGAGGCTCTGTTGGCTTTGCGCAATCTGTGATCATGAATATACTCATGGGTACATACTTCGTATACAGGTTTGGGAGCGAAGCAATTAAAGAAAGGTGTCTCCTCCCGGCAATGAGAGGTGAAAAAGTAGCAACCATGTGTTTTACTGAAGACCAATCAGGATCGGACCTGGGCGCAACAAGAACTACTGCGGTGAAAGACGGTGACGGGTGGCGAATCAATGGCACCAAGATGTGGATTACGAATGGCCCTATTTGTGATTTTTGCACAGTCCTCGCAACCAATGATCCATCAAAAGGTCTGAAGGGATTGAATTTTTTTCTCGTTGAAAAGGGAACGCCTGGATTTTCAAGCGGACAGGTGCTGAACAAACTCGGTTGCAGGGGGACGGTGACAGGGGAGCTTGTTTTCGACAATGTGTGGGTGCCAAACGAAAATTTTCTCGGTGCAGAACTCGGAAAAGGCGTATTCTATGTTGGAGATATACTTGATGAGGTAAGACTCATGACTGGCGCCATGGCCCTCGGAATAGCACGGGGGGCATATGCTGAAGCCATGGAGTTTGCCAAGAAGCGGGTTGCCTTTGGGCAACCCATCGGAAATTTCCAACTCATCAGGGAAAAGTTTGCTGAAATGGATACACTTATGAATGCAGCAAGACTTATGGTATACTACGGCGCGTGGCTGCTGGAAGAAGGATTAGATTGTAGAGTTTTAGCTGCTGAGGCCAAGATGTATGCAACCGAGGTTTGTTGCAAGGTGGTTGACGAGCTAACCAGAATTTATGGAGCCAACGCCTTTGCTTACGAATACTCGCCACAGAGATATTTCAGGGATGCTCGATTCTTGCTCTATGGTGGCGGCACTCATGAGGTGTTAAGGGATTTTATCGGTAGGACACTAATAGGAAAGCTTTAGGAAAAAGAATCGTTTTTAATGGTCAGAATGGAGTTCTGTAATTTGTGAACTAGGAGGTCATGAAGGTGAATATTATTGTTTTTATAAAACAGGTAGCAGATACTGAGGCGAGGATTTTTATAAAAAATGATCAAAAATCCCTGGAAATAGAGAATAAGTTTAACATGAACTTCTTCGATGAGTTTGCCATGGAAGCAGCAATCAAGACTAAGGAGAAATTCAAGGACAGCCAGGTAACCGTCTGCACCTATGGCCCAAAAAGAGCCATCGAAGCCCTAAGAACTGCAATTGCCATGGGAGCTGACCGCGCTTTTCTCATTGATAATACTGGCTTTGAAACTGAAGATTCTTTGATTGTTGCAAAGATCCTCTCTGCATTTGCAAAAAAGGAAGGATTTGGCCTGATCCTGTGCGGGAGACAGGCTATTGATGATGAAAATGCAAATGTGGGGGCAATGGTAGCTGAGATGCTTGGAATACCGCATGCAAGCGCAGTGATTAACTTTGAAGTAGTGAATGAGAAAACCGTAAAGATTGATAACGAGATTGAAGGTGGCAAGGAAAGCGCTGAGGTACAGTTGCCGGCGCTTTTTACAACACAAAAAGGCTTGAATACCCCACGAGTTCCTTTAATTACCGGCGTTATGAAGGCCATGAAAGCAGTTATTCCCACTGTTGACCCAACCACCCTTGGTCTAGCAAAGGAAGATATTGACCTTAATGCATCCGGCATTGAGACAGTTTCCCTGGAGTCTCCTAAACAACGCCCACCGGTGAAAATCATTGACGGAGAATCGCCAGAGGAAAAGGTGCGGAACCTTATAAGGGTTTTAAAAGAAGAAGCAAAGGCTTTATAGGAGGGTTGAGGCTATGACGAAAGATATTTTCGTATTCGTAGAATACAAAGATGGTAGCGCAAGGAAGGTTTCTCTTGAGCTTCTTACCAAGGGCAAAGAGATAGTAGAAAAGAATGGTGCAACATTGTACGCAGGGGTCATAGGATTCCAGGCAAAAGATATTGCTGAAGTAGTGAAGGGATTTGCAGATAAGGTAATTGTTGTAGACAATGAAAACCTGAAGGACTACCGATACGACACGTACGTCTCAGTAATCGAACAGCTTGTAAAAAAATACCAGCCATCCATGGTTTTTGGAGGTTCAACGGTAACCGGTAAAGACTTGTTCCCACGGCTCGCCGCACGACTTAATGTTCCTATTGTGTCGGATGCTGTTGGTATAGGCTTCGATGGTGGACGCCTGAAGATCAAAAAACCTCTCTACGGAGGAAAAGTCATATCCTGGATCTCATTCAAGGATGGTATTTCACCTATGGTGACCTTTAGGCCGAATTCTTTTACTGTTGAGAAGTTCTCCACGAATGGTGAGGTTATTGAAGAAGCGATCGATGCTGCCAAGGATCAGAAATATGCTGTTCTCAGCATGGATAAGGGAGGAACAAAAAAGGTTGATCTGCAGGAGGCAGATTTTATCATATGCGGTGGTAGGGGGATGAAGGGCCCCGAACATTTCCAGGTCCTTGAAGATATCGCCACTACCATGGGGGGTAGGGTTGGCGCTTCCAGGGCAGTGGTGGATAGTAAATGGCGCGAATACGATGACCAGGTCGGTAAAAGCGGTAAAACAGTATCCCCAAAGCTGTATATCGGCTGCGGTGTGTCAGGCGCCTTGCATCACACCATGGGCATGGATACCTCAAAGGTAATAGTGGCCGTTAACAAGGATCCAAATGCACCTATTTTTGGCTATGCCGACTATGGTATTGTAGATGATTTGTTCAACATACTGCCTGTACTGAAGGAAGAGTTAGCAAAGACAAAACAAGAGATATGACATGGACAAAATTGATGTTGTTATTGTAGGTGCAGGGCTATCAGGTCTTGCCTGCGCGTACAAGCTTGCTGAAAAAGATATGCAGGTAATCGTTGTTGAACGTGGAGATTTCCCCGGGTCCAAAAACGTTACCGGCGGCAGGCTTTATACTATGCCCATCAGAGCAATGGTTGGGGACATGCTCGAAGGTGCCCCCTTTGAAAGAAAGATCGTGAGGGAACGATGGAGCCTCTTGGGAGAAGATAACTCACTCGGAATAGACCTCACAAGCGAGAAATTCAGGAAAGAAGACCATAGTTTCTCCATTCTTCGTGCTACATTTGACAGATGGCTTGCCGACAAATTGATGGAAAAGGGCGTTTTTGTTATCCCGAAATACAGAGTTGACGATCTCCTATGGGAGGATGGACACATAACTGGGGTGAGAGCAGGGCAAGAGGAGATTTATGCCCATGTTGTAGTGGCTGCCGATGGTGTTCTTTCCTTCATGGGAGAGAAGGCGGGGTTGAAGCCAAAGATGTCTCCCCACAACTATGCTGTGGGTATTAAGGAGATTATTGAGCTTCCCGAGGAAAAGATAAATGACCGATTCAATGTAGAACCAGGTGAAGGTGTTGCCCATCTTTTCTTGGGGGACGTAACGAAAGGACTGTTTGGCGGAGGTTTTCTGTATACGAATAAGGAATCAGTCTCTCTGGGGGTTGTAGTGGGAATAAAAGCCCTTATTGAGAGCAAACAGAATTTTGAAGCCCATACACTTATGGATATGTTCAAGGAACGTTATGAGCTAAGAACCTTGATTAAGGATGGACTCCTTTCCGAGTATTCTGCCCATGTTATACCCGAAAGTGGCCTTGGTGGAATCTCAAAATTATACGGCAATGGGATTATCCTTACAGGAGATGCAGCGGGATTTGCTCTTAACATGGGTGTTACCGTAAGAGGGATGGAATTCGCAATAGCCTCCGGTATCAAGGCGGCAGAGACAATTATTCAAGCAAAGGAAGCCAACGATTTTTCTGAGAAATCCCTTGCCCAGTATGAAGCACGCCTGAAAGAGACTTTTGTATTGAAAGACCTTCAAACGTGCAAGGATATGCCTGCTTTTCTTGACAACGAGTCCTTCTTTGCTTTCTATCCAAAATGTTTTCCAGACCTCGTGGAAAAAGTTATGTGGTTTGATCAGGGACCCAAGACAGGCATTGGAAAAACAGCTTGGACTCATCTGAAGTCATCTGGTATGATGAGCTGGAAACGGCTTATGGAATTATACAGGATAAAGAATCTCTGAGGGTCCTATGAAAGTTGAAGAAAAGCTTGCCCTTGATGCATTCAAGACCGACAACGAGAGCCATATCGCTATCAATCAAGAGATTTGTCGGACAAAATGTAAGGTGAAATATTGTATTTTTGCCTGTCCAGGACATCTTTACTCATACAACGAAGAGAGCAATGAGATAGTTGTGGAGTTTGCAGGCTGTCTGGAGTGTGGTACCTGTAAAATTGCCTGTCTTGAAGGGGCAATAACCTGGGTATACCCTAAGGGGGACTTCGGGGTACAATACAGGTTCGGATGAGGCAGGTGTTCCACCTGTTAGGTATAGGTTCGGAGTTCGGAGTTCGGAGTTCGGAGTCAAAACCATTTGATTGACGAAAGATGGGTTTATTGACCGCTTTAAATGAAGGCCCGTTAAAACATGGAATGTGACGTCCTTGTCATCGGCGCAGGCCCAGCTGGTCTATGGGCTGCTCAAAAGGTTGCAGATGCTGGATTTAACGTTATTATCATCGAAGAACACCTTGCCATAGGCCTTCAGAAACATTGCAGTGGTTGGATCCTCGGCTGTGAATTCTCACAAATTTTTTTTCATGAATTAAAAGAAGCTTTTCCCTTCCAATCTGTTTCAAGAATGGTTATTCGCAATCCTTTGTCTGAAGAGATTATAGAAGATATCGAGGATACAGGCTGGGGCGGTTTCATGGTTCGACGGGAGTTGTTTGATAGAGAACTCGCACGTCGTGCAATCAACTCTGGAGCTAAGCTGTATCTTCACGCTAGGGCAAAGTCGTTCTTAAAAGAAGATGGTTGTGTTGTGGGTGTACAAACATCAGCGCCCTCTTTACCTATCATAAGGGCCCGTGTAACAATCTGTGCTGATGGAATGCAATCTGCCACAAATAGGGGATTTGCGAAAGAAAACATCGGATTACCCAACGAAGTTGACATGTATGCAGGGATTCAAATGGAACTCGCAGGAGTTAATAACGTCACACCTGGGCAGATCGAGATATACGAAGGAGATGATGAGAGTCTTTATAATCGTTCATTATGGCCACACAGCCAGGGAATTACCCTCGCGTCGTTTTCGTCTGTTGAAGCTTACGGATCCCTACGTTACCGGAATGACAACGTTTTCTCTAAGAAGATTGGATCATCATTTCCGATTTATATCAGCAGTTTTCAGAACAGGAAGAGCATGGGATTCTATTACTCAAGATTCACGAAAGATCGTGTTCTGTACATCGGCGAGGCATGTGGTGGTTCAGGCGTTGTTCATGGCATGATAAGTGCCCATTATGCAGCGCAAGTCGCGATAGCCTCTATTCGGGAGAATAATACATACCCCGAAAGAATGAAAGAATATGAAACAATGATGATGCAATCAGATATCTGCGCGGCACCGTTTTGCTATCGTCATATTAGGGCTCGCTACGGAACTTACAGGAAGTGGCTCGAACAATCCGGAAGCATAAAAGTCTAAATCACCTTCTTCCATGATACGCACTTCATGCCAAAAGACTCAGCCACCGCAGGGTGAGTGATGGCCCCATGGCTGATGTTTATCCCTGCGGCCAGAGAAGCATCTTGCTCTACAGCCTTTTTCAACCCCTTTGAAGCGATTTCCCTGATATAGGGGAGGGTAGCATTCGTCAAGGCAAATGTTGAGGTCCGTGGCACAGAGGCAGGCATGTTCGGAACCCCATAATGGATTACCTCGTGGACTTTGTATGTTGGCTCATTGTGGGTAGTGATACGGGTTGTCTCTACTGATCCGCCCTGGTCTACCGAGACATCAATGATGACCGATCCGGTCTTCATCTCAGAGACCATGTCCTCCGTCACAACGACAGGCGCTTTGGCACCCGGAACAAGAACAGCCCCAACCAGGACATCAGCATAACTTACTGCTCGCCGGATCATGTACGGATTGGAAAATATGGTCATAACGTTGCCGTGCAAGACATCATCAACGTATTTCAGTTTATTGTGGTCTATATCGATTATTGTTACATGGGCACCCAACCCGACGGCAACCTTGGCAGCATTAAAACCTGATACACCACACCCGAGGATTACAACCTCTGCAGGGGGAACTCCCGGAACACCGCTTAAGAGGATACCTCTGCCGCCATAGTCTGCTTCGAGAAAACGCATAGCCAATTGAATTGACATACGCCCCGCAACTTCGCTCATAGGTATGAGGAGCGGAAGCTGACCGTTCTTGTCCTGAACTGTCTCATAAGCAATACCTGTGACCCCCTTCTTTAAGAGACCCGTAGTAAGTTCCCTGGACGAAGCAAGGTGGAGATAGGTGAAGAGTATTTTTCCTTCTCTCAGGAAGGGCCATTCTGTCTCAAGAGGTTCTTTCACCTTGACAATAAGGTGGGGATGATCAAAAACCTCTCTTCTGGAAACAATCTTGGCTCCTTGTTTCACATATTCTTCATCCATAAGCCCACTTCCAGCACCCGCATCAGTCTCTACAACAACGTCATGACCATCGCGAACAAGGGCATGGACTCCCGCAGGCGTTAGCGCTACCCTGTTTTCACCCTCTTTTATCTCCTTCGGTACACCGATTACCATCGTTTCTCTCTTGGTTTTTGGATTCAGTCATTGAGTTTCATTGGTCGATAGATGTGTGTTCTTAACTTGAAACCCGCAACTCGTAACTGATTTTATATCGTGATCCTCCACTTGCAGAACATATCTTTCGGATGGGGGTCAGGCGGACCAAACAGGCACTCTACCTTGATTGCTGGATCAATTGCATGGGCAAATGCATTGAATTCCCCCTCATGCATATATTTGCAAACAAATTCATCGAGTCCTCTCCTGAGTCTTGCCTCTTGTGTTGGACAATGAGGAATGGAGATGATAATCTCGTCATCTTTCTCCTCGATCTGATACTCAACCAGGATGGTCCATGGAAAGAGTCTCAGTGTCTTGAGAAAGCCTTTGAGTCCTTTCTCTTTAATGTTAAATCGTTTGATCAGATCTTCAGCTCCCATCGCAGGAACCTGTCCCCAGACCCTTTCGTTTAGCCTCTCAGCAATAGGTTGGTCAAACTGTTCAGCCACTTTAATAAACCAGAATGCATCAACAACTCTATAATGCCAGAGCAAAAACTCGATGTAATTCACGAGCTCATCTTTTTCCATTGCCTGAAAGACTTTCAGATCCATTCATCCCCCCTCAATATTGTTCTATAATGTGCCATATTCTATCACAGCGTCGTGGGGTGTCAACGATGGATTTAATCCAGCGTATAAATTAAAGAAAGGAACAAAAAATTATCTACTCTGTTTTTTCAAGACTTTCCACCATCAGCCGGGCAATGGCCTGTGTAAAGGCTGAAGGGTCTTGCGGTTTTGATCCTTCGAGAAGCAGTGCCTGGTCGTAGAGAAGGAAAACAAAATCCTTCAGAGTTGGCTCACTTCTGTTCTTCTCAAAAATGCGGTTCATGGCCGCAAACAGCGGATGCCCAGGGTTGATTTCTAGAATCCTTTTGGTTGCTGGCACCTCCTGTCCCATAGCCTTTAAAAGTTTTTCCATCTGTGGATCAGGATCGCCCTCGTCTGCAACGAGGCAGCACGCTGAATCGGTAAGCCTGCCTGACAGCCGGACATCTTTAACATGATCTTTCAAGAGATCTTTGATCAGTTCAATGAGCTTTCCATACTCTTTCTTTGCCTTCTCTTGAACGGCCTCGTCAGACTTGTCGAGATCAATATTGCCCTTGGATATGGATTGAAATTTTTTCCCTTTATACTCGAAGCCGCTGAAGAGGAAATCATCGATATCATCCAATAAAACAATAACTTCATAGTCTTTTTTGGAGAATGCTTCCATGTAAGGGGATTTCAGTACTTCAGCCATAGACGTGGCGGTCGTATAATAAATATCTTTCTGGTCCTCTTTCATGTCCTTGACATACTCATCCAAAGTATGGAACTTACTTTCTTCAACCTTGGTGGTGGAGAACAGGAGAAGATCAGCAATTGCCTCTCCTCGTTCAAAGTCATAATGTATGCCTTCCTTGAGTACCCTTCCGAATTCCTTATAGAATTGAGTATAAGCGTCCTTTTCTTCAGTTTTCATATCCTGTAGGGTGTCAAGGACTTTTTTTGTAATGCTGGCTTTTATGATATCAACCTGCTTGTTGTTTTGCAGGATTTCCCTTGAAACGTTAAGTGGGAGATCAGAAGAATCAACAACACCCCTGACAAAACGTAGATAGGGAGGGATTAACTCCTCGCAGTGGTCCATGATCTGGACCCGTTTCACATACAGGGTTGGCCCGATTTTATAGTCGCGATATAGAATATTGAAAGGGGCTTTCGAAGGAATATAGAGGAGGGCATTAAACTCTGATGTTCCCTCTGCCTTGTAATGTATTATCTTTGATGGTTTTGAAAAATCATGGGAGATATGTTTGTAGAACTCGTTGTACTCATCTTCACTTATCTCTGCCTTGTCTTTGAGCCAGATGGCCTTTCGTGAGTTCAGCGTTTCATCTTCTTTGATTTTTACCCGCTGACTCTTATCGATATCGCTCTGTTTTTCCCGTTCAACCTCCATCACGATGGGGTGCTCAATAAAGTCTGAGTATTTCTTGATGATACTTCTAATTTCCCATTCCTGGAGATATCTCTTCTCGTCATCCTTCAAATGGAGAATAATATCAGTGCCCTTCGTTGTCTTCTCAAAATCTTCCACAGTGAATGAACCATCGCCGGTGGATTCCCATTTTACACCTTTATTATTACTTTCACCAGCCTTCCGGGAAATGACGGTGATTTTGTCTGCCACCATGAAGGAAGAATAAAACCCCACGCCGAATTGGCCTATAAGCTCGGGGTTGTCTTTTACCTCTTTACTTTGAAGGGCAGTAAGGAAATCTTTTGTCCCTGAATGGGCAATGGTGCCAAGGGCCTCGATAATCTCCTCCTTTGACATCCCTATACCGTTGTCACTCACCATAAGTGTGTTGGCATTCTTGTCAGTTGCGATCCTTATCTGCCACACTCCATCCTTTTCAGATATTTCAGGATTAGTCAGAGATTCATACCGTGCCCTGTCAATGGCATCTGACGCATTCGAAACAAGCTCTCTTATAAACACCTCTTTATGGGAATAAAGAGAGTGGATCATCAAATCCAAAAGCTGTTTGATCTCGGTCTTAAACTCAAGTCTTTCAACAGTCATAATTGTTCACCCCGTTCATATCTTTTAAATGTGTTCGCTGAGTTATGCAAAAACTGCGAATGTAGTATTTATATAATTCCTTCGTTATGGATGTCAACTGCCTAAACATCTTGCAGGAAAAAGCATACATGCTATAATACTCCATGCGTTTTACACGAGGGATTCCCAAGAAGCTTCAACACATCTTTACCGTTCTACTAATTATCGTTTTTATCGGGACAGTCGGTTTTAAGATTATTGGAGGAAAGGACAAGAGCTTCCTTGACGCCCTTTATATGACAGCAATTACCCTTACAACTGTTGGGTATGGAGACGTAATCGGGCTTGACGATAAACCTCTTGGGAAACTCTTTACCATTATTTTTGTTTTTATTGGGACAGGGGCACTCGCTTACCTTTTTACATCATTTGCAGCTTTTATAATCGGTGGAGAGCTCAAGAAGGCTTTAAGGAGGAGAACCATGGAAAAGCGTGTAGCAAAATTGAAAAACCACTACATAGTCTGCGGTATCGGTATGGTTGGGCTTTATGTAGCTCACGAGCTTTTCATAACGAAAACCCCTCAGATTGCAGTCGACATAGATGAATCAAAACAGGAGCTCCTGAAGGATCACGAACTGGACATCGATATGATGGTCGGCGATGCTACTGAGAATGAAGTACTCTGGAATGCCATGATAGAACATGCCAAGGGCCTTTTTGCAACAACCGACTCCGACAATGATAATATCGTCATTGCCTTGACAGCAAAACAGATGAATCCTTCTCTAAGAGTTGTATGTCGGTGCAACGATACGAAAAATATTGATAAAATACGGCGTGCTGGGGCTGACGCAGTTGTTGCCCTTAATTACATTGGAGGGATTCGCATGGCGTCCGAGATGATCCGGCCAACTGTTACATCCTTCATCGACAAGATGCTGCGGGACAAAGAAGCTCCACTGAGGGTGGAGGAGCTGAGCATACCAGCTCATTCACCGTATATTGGGCGACCGGTAGGTGATATTGACTTCAAGGGTATCGGCAATATTCTCGTTGTGGCAGCGCGAACAAGTGATGGAGAGTGGATCTATAACCCATATCCGGGAACTGTCGTTGAGAAGGATATGAGCTTTATTATCCTGGCAACTCGACAGGAAAGGGAATTAATCCAAGCCCTTGTTTCCACAGAGGCTGAGAAACATGGATAGCATTGAGGGTGTTCAGGGGATTCTATAGTGAAAATTGCTATATCTGGGAAAGGTGGGGTAGGCAAGACAACCCTTGCAGGGGTTATGGCGAGGGTTCTTGCTGAACGAGGCTACAAGATTCTTGCAATAGACGCTGATCCTGATTCAAATCTTGCAAGCGCAATCGGAATCGACCAGGAAAAGCTTCACTCCACAAAGCCCCTTGCCCTGATGACGGAATTCATCGAAGAACGAACAAGCGCCAAAAAAGGCACCTATGGCTCTTTTTTCAAGCTGAATCCCCGGGTTGATGATATTCCTGAGAAATTTGCTGTTGAGAAAGACGGTATAAAACTTGTTATCCTTGGCAACATTCAGCAGGGTGGAGCCGGTTGTTTCTGCCCTGAGAATGTATTGCTCAAAAGCCTGCTTTCTTATATCTTAATAGAGAGAGATGAATCTGTTATCGTGGATATGGAAGCTGGTCTTGAGCACCTTGGCCGTGGCACTGCTGAATATGTGGATGTCTTGATTGTTGTCGTGGAACCTGGCCAGAGAAGTTTTCAGACTGCCTACCAGGTGAGAAAACTGAGTCAGGACCTGGGTATTAAAAAACTGTATATCGTGGGTAACAAAGTCATGGATGTGTCGGATAATGAGCTCATACGGAAAAACCTGGAGGGATTCACGGTCCTCGGATCAATGTCATATAATGAGAAAGTCATCGAGGCGGACAAACGGGGCGTATCCCCATTTGACATAGATGAGAAAATCAAAACAGAGGTGAAACATATTGTTGATACCCTTAATGAGCAGGTAATATGAGAAAATTTCTTATTTTCCTGGAATTCTTCATTGTCACAATCATTCTTTCCATTATAGCCCTTTTTGTTTCTCTTTTTGACAATCAGGGCAGGGTTTTACATCGAATTTCAAATTTCTGGGCAAAAATCCATCTTAAGACGAGCGGTGTAAAAGTCTCAGTAACAGGTCTCGAGAACATTACATCCCCCCCGTATATAGTCATGTGCAACCATCAGAGCGCCCTTGATATTTTTTCTCTTATTGTTGCACTCCCTCTTCAGTTCAAATGGATAGCCAAAAGAGAGCTTTTTTTCATACCTTTTTTGGGATGGGCCATGAAGAGGGCAGGGTATATAAGCCTCGACAGAAAGCATCCGCGAGAAGGCCTCAAGGCTATGGATGATGCGGCTAAAAAGATAAGAGGAGGGATGAATATTATCATCTTTCCTGAAGGAACAAGGAGTCAGGATGGAAACCTTCTCCCCTTCAAAAAAGGGGGCTTTTCTCTTGCCCTTCGTGCAAAGGTTCCTATTATGCCGGTGGGGATATCCGGTTCAAGCAGGTTACAGCCAAAAGGTAGTTTCATTCCGAATCAAAAAGGGGTAATATACATACGAGTCGGAGAGCCTATAGAAACAGCCCAAGGTAGTCGTTCCGCCAAAACTGAGATCATGATGACAGTCAGACAGGCTATTGAAAGCTTGATGACCGAACAAAGGCAACAAGGTTAAACAAAAACTATGTCACCAGAACTGAAAAAAGAGATGTTAGGCGTTGGATTGCTGGGCATTTTTTTGTTCCTACTGGTGAGTCTCATCTCCTACCATCCCTTTGATCCGTCTCTCAACACATTAGCCGCAGGTGCGGCAAAAAACTGGTGTGGTAAGGTAGGATCATACATATCGGATATCCTGATACAGATTTTCGGAATGATAAGCTTCATGCTGCCGGCGGTTTCTCTGCTGTTTGGCCTTTTCTTTATCAGGAAGAAAGACCCCCCTCATGTACTTCTTCTTGCGTCAGGGCTTGTTTTGCTCTTTTTTTCACTTTTAGCGATACTACAGATCAGTATTGGACAGATACACCTGCGGAACGTTGCAATGCCGTTTTCAGGTTTCCTGGGCTCGTTCTTTGGTAAGATGTTTCTGAAATTCTTTAACTATTTTGGCAGCTACCTGATCCTCATTGTTCTGCTTCTGATATCGGCTTTCCTGATTGTGCAAGCTCCACTGCTTTCGATGCTTGAGGCCAGCATGGAGAGGAGAAAGCCGCTTGAACGGAGAAAGGAGATAAAAGTTACCGAGGAGCCGCCAAAGGAAGAAAAGAAGGTTGAGAAAAAGCCGGTCCAAGAGGCATTTGAGTTCTTCAACGAGGTTGGGCCTTACAAATTACCGTCAGTTAACCTCCTTGATGCAATGGAAAAGAAGGAAGTCAAGGTCGACAAGGAGAGCATTCAGGCCAACGCGAGCATTCTGGAGAAGAAACTTAAGGACTATGGTATCGACGGTAAGGTAGTCGAGGTACGCCCCGGTCCGGTGATCACCATGTACGAATTCCAGCCGGCTGCAGGAATAAAGGTGAGCAGAATTTCTAACCTCGCAGACGACCTTGCCATGGCCTTAAGTGCCGTGTCGATTCGAATCATTGCCCCCATACCCGGCAAAGATGTTGTGGGCATTGAAATTCCAAACAAGATCAGGCAGACGGTTTACTTTAGAGAGATTATTGAATCTGACCAGTTTGCTTCATCGAACTCATTTTTGAGCCTTGCCCTAGGAAAGACCATCGCAGGCGAGCCATTCGTTGCAGATTTAACCAAGATGCCCCATCTTCTTGTGGCTGGCTCTACCGGGTCAGGGAAGAGCGTCTCCCTCAATAGCATGATCTGCAGTATGCTTTGCAAGGCTACCCCTATCAATGTCAGGTTCCTCATGATTGATCTGAAAATGCTTGAGCTATCTTTCTACGATGGCATACCCCACTTGCTTCTACCGGTAGTGACGAACGCCAAGAATGCAAAGACCTCACTCCGGTGGCTCATTGATGAGATGGAGCGAAGGTACAAAATGATGGCTGAAAAGGGTGTCAGGAACATAGAAAAATATAACCAGAAAATGGTGAAGGCAAACATGGAGGCAATCCCATACATAGTGGTAGTTATTGACGAGCTTGCCGATCTTATGATGGTCTCCACAAAGGAGGTGGAAGAATACATTGCACGTCTGGCACAGATGGCACGGGCATCCGGTATCCACCTGATTCTTGCAACCCAGAGGCCGTCCGTAGATGTCCTCACGGGTATCATCAAGGCAAACTTCCCTGCAAGGATTTCCTGCCAGGTTTCTTCAAAGGTTGATTCGCGGACAATCTTAGACGCTAACGGTGCAGAGAGCCTGCTTGGATACGGTGATATGCTTTTCTTAAGCCCAGGCTATGGAAGATTGCAGAGGCTTCACGGACCATTTGTATCTGAGGGCGAGATCAAGAGGATTGTGGAGTTTCTGAAACAACAGGGCGCCCCGGTCTATCACCAGGAGATCCTCGAAGAAAAGGATGACGAGGGAGCCGGCGAAGACAATATGGACGACGAGAAATACCAGGAGGCCATGGAATTTGTCATGGAACGAGGAGAAGCCTCCATCAGCATGGTCCAGCGGAGATTCAGGATTGGGTATAACAGGGCCGCCAGGATTGTGGAGCGCATGGAGACTGAGGGGATTGTAGGGCCATCAGATGGCGTGAAACCAAGGGAGGTACTGAAGAGGAAATGAGTGATAGCATTCAGCATTTAGTAATCCGGGGCACCAGGCGTCCACAGCCAGGTCGGCACGGAGTTCGGCGAAAGCAAAAATATGACTTTACTTATATAACTTCTATTGTTTTCATTATGATTGTTGCCGTTTTTTTTTATGGGAAGGTAGGGTATGCTGCTGAACCAACACCCCGAACCCCGAACCCCGAACCCCGAACTGTTTCATCCTCTTCCCCCTTCGATGAAATCAAAAAGACATATGCGGAAATAAAAACCCTTGAGGCCCAGTTCACCCAGAAGATTTTTATATCAAGCCTGAAGAGGGAGCGCGACTCCAAAGGCGAATTCTTTTTCAAGAGACAAAAGGGATTTCTTTGGCGTTACAAGACACCAAAAGTGCAGTATTTTCTCTATGATGGAAAATTTATCTGGCAGGCAGAGGATGATAAGCCTTTTGTGACGAAGGATAAAATTGATAAGGAAAAAACCGGAGGAACCTTTTTCGACCTCATCGAAGACATAGCCAAGATCGACGAGCTTTTTACAATCAAAGAACAGAAGATTGAGGGAGACCTGGAGGTCCTGCAGCTTCAACCCAAAAAGGAAGGGAGTGTCAATTCTGCCGGGGTTTGGATAGACAAACAAAAGAAGATCAAAAAGATTGAGATTCATGAGTTTACCGGAAACATCAACACCATTGAGTTTTTAACCATAAAGGTGAACCAGCCCGTAGATGATGGAAGGTTTGTATTTAAGAATGACGGCAAGAAGGAGATCGTCGAGAGATAATGCCTCTCCACAAGGATGAAGGGATAATCTTATTTAAAAGGGCATACGGTGAGTCTGATAAAATTGTGAGGCTCTTTACCCTCGGCTCCGGGAAGGTAGCCGCCATTGCAAAGGGGGCAAATAAAAGCCAGAAAAGGTTCATGAATACACTGGAACCATTTAATCACATTTCCCTGGAGTATTTTGAAAAGTATGGTAAAGGCATGGTGCGTTTAGAAAACGCGCATACTATCGAGACAAACGAAGGTATAGAAAAAAGCCTGAAAAAGGTATGCATGGCGGGTTTCTTTACAGAATTTGTCGACAAACTTACGCGGGACAGGGAAAAACATACCGAGCTTTTCTACTTGCTGAAAGAAGTTTTAACCACCATCAAACAGAATGACCTTACTTATAGTGACGTGCTCTCCCATGAACTGAGTATGCTCCAGACACTTGGTTTTGAGCCAAATTTCCACACCTGCGTATACTGCGGCAAGTCTATTCACGAAGACGACCGGACCTGTTTTTCCAGTGAACGGGGAGGTACTCTTTGTCATCGGTGCGCCCGTTTCATAGCTCATAAAAAGTATGACGAAGGTGTGATAGCACGCCTTGCAACCATGAGGGAAAGGGGGGGAGACAACAGCATCTCCAGGGAATCGGGCGGCAATTACTCATTGTGTGACGATGGCAGCCGAAAAGATGCTGTTTTTGAGAGGGATGCACGAGACTTACTCGAAGGTTTTGTCTCCTTCCACCTCGATGTAGAATTTAAATCCTACCGGATCCTCAAAAACATAATGCGCTGATTGCTTGACTTTTATACGTTGGTGCGCGTATGCAGTCTCGCATTCACGCGCTTACGCGCTCAATCAAAACTCACGCGACCGGCATGCGGGTGAAGTTGTCGCTAACAGATCTTTACATAGCCATCGTGAGGAACGCAGCGACGTGGCAATCTAAGTCTGAGATTCCTTCGCTTCACTCAGAATGACAAATGTTAGGCCATTTGCGGGACACTACACTGGTAAGCTATCAAGTTAGCAAGCTAACGAGTTGGGAAGATAAATCTATTTGCTGGGACTAAGGCGGTTGAGGTTGTTGATTTCCTTATACAGAGAGGTGCGTCTACTTTTATCAAAATCGAGAAGGGTGTCGACAAAAGCGGAAAGATATCCTTGTTGTTTCAAAACAGATACTATCTGACTGACAAGGAACTCGAGCTGTCCAGGGTCGCAACGATGTATTCCCTCGGATGACCGGTATCGGTTGAATAGTCCCTGAATCATTGCGATGAATATCGTTACAATATTGGTAGGAATAAGTATACGCCCTGCTTGAAACTCAAACTCCCTCATTATTTTCTCCACAAAGGAGATGAGGTTTTCTGTGCTCGCCCGCTCCAGAAGGTGCTGAATATAGAAACAGAAGGTATTTATGTACTTGTCAATATCCTCAACATGAGACTCAAGCATTTCAGCGAAATACATGGTGTCAACTACCTGGCGCAAGGAATCTGCCTTGGGAAGAAGAAGTTTTTTCTTTCCCTCGTAGCCTATCTTTGGCAGGTACTCCTCATATTCGATGTAATCGATTCCTTTCGTGAAACCGGGATTTGATTCATCTGATTCGAAGAATATCTGATCTAAGACTACGCCGGATATGTTGAGCGTAGTCTCAAGGGTGTAAGCCTTCAGGTATCCATCACCGAGAAAAGGAATGATAAACCTGTTCTGCTCGGTAACGGCACGTTCTTTGTACTTCGTTACATTTCCCCTTGTTATGGCGCCTCTGAGCCAAAAATCGTTGAGGATACCCCATGTGTAAAATTCTTTGGCTGTGTCCAGAAGCTTTTGAAAATCCGATGACACGCATAAGATGCTGTCAGACATGAGAAAAATAGTTACATCAGGTTCATTGATCATGTTGGTCATCTCGATCAAGCCGTCGTATCTATTTGAAAGCTTTCCCGAAATAAAGCTGGACGTAAAACCAAGGACGTCAAAAAAACTTACATAGGCATTTTCAATCATAACCGAAGCACCACAAATTAACATTCTCATTATATACAGCAAGACTTTACAAATCAAGGAAGGCCGGCAAACGTTTAAAGAACATTCACGTCATCCGATAACCATACATATGAAAGATTATATTAATGGTTGGTACTACATGCAGCCTAACTGGCGTGGTCAAAACCTCGTATGCGGACCCTTGTCAGTGGAAGAACTGCTAATACTCTTCGAAAAAGGTGAAGTTAATGGCAAGACACAAATTCGGTGTGATCCCACATCACCCTGGAAGTACTTAGAAGAGTTAATGCCACTGATCACTTCAATGGCAAGACGATCTTTACCGAAAACCAACCAACCTACATTCTGGAAAAGACATAAAACTGCATTTCTTATTATATTAGTTATAATTGGGTCCATCGTTGTTGGTAAACAAGTATCAAATGGGAACTTTAAAAGTGAGCTATCGCGTGTGTTCCATGGAAGCTATAACACAATCCGCTTCGAGCGGAAGTATCCAGGCCAGGAGATACTTTCAAGAGAGGCAATTGTAGGACTGACTAATAGCGTCCGTGCTGCTAATGGGTTAGCCGCTCTGAGCGAAAATCAGCTCCTAACTACTATTGCTGAAGAGAGGGCCAAAGATATGCTGGAAAAGCAGTATTTCGATCATATTTCTCCAACGGGCGAGCAGGCCTCAGACCTGGCACAGAGGTTAGGATACCGGTATAAGATCGTTGCCGAAAACATCGCAAGCGGAATATTCATGACGAACCAGAAGATTATTGATGGCTGGATGCAAAGTCCTGGTCATCGGAAGAACATCCTGTCTCCTGAGATAAGAGAGATAGGTGTTTCTCTCATAAAGGGAAGAATGAGCGGCCAGAATACCTGGGTATCTGTGCAGATATTTGGGCTACAATCGCTGCCGGTATCAACAAAATTGTGTACCCCTCCTTCTCAGCAGTTAATGAATGAAATTGAGATTAAAAAGGACGAACTGAGAGTTCTCAATGAGAGACTCGCAAGTCTAAGGTCAGAACTTGAAGCCGAGAAAACCTCAATCGAGTTAGATCGCACACTTGACGGTAAGGAATCAAAGAGGAATCAAGATCTCAACGTGAAGATAAAAACATACAATGAAAAAAGTAATTGGCACAACGAGACTTTGGCGGAATTGAAAGCCAAAGAAGCCGTATTGAATTCCATGATCGCTGAGTATTACAAAATACTGGTTAGCTACAAGGATTGCCGGAGTTAAAGTAAAAGTGTAAATTGTTAACGTGTTAAATAACAACAGCTGTCAAACTTTTAAGCCAGAAGGCTTGCAGGCTGTCAATGTAACAAACTGGTATTTTAACAAGCCCTTGAAGCCTATCGAGCTAATAAGATAGCCACACAAAAAGGTGTCATGGGGTATTTGTTTGTTGTTACTTCGGGGGCATCTTCGATCTTATAGAAATCATTAGGGGAAGGTAGCGATGTATCTGCAATCCTGAACCACTTTCTGTTTTTGGACAAATGGGGTATATCAAAAGAAAGATCTTTGCTGAAGAAGTTGAACATGACGAAAAGATGTTCGGAAGCGTCCTTGTGAGTAAGTTCAAAGGAAAGTGTATGAGACCAGCTGGCCCAGTCAGGATATCCGAGATCAACTCCGTGCCATTTGATGGAAGGTTTGAGAGTTGATCCCGTTGCGTCTAGGATTTTATCAAGTTTAAAAAGTTCAAGCCCACGAGTAAATTTGATCATATTTGAAGTAAACCTGAGAAGGTTATTGTTCTTTTCAACAAGCACCCAATCGAACCAGCTCAGTTCATTATCCTGGCAATAACAGTTGTTATTCCCTTTTTGCGTTCTCCTGACCTCGTCTCCCATGAGAAGCATTGGAGTACCCTGTGAGATAAGAAGTATGGATATAAAGTTTTTTATCTGTTTTATCCGAAGTGCCTCTACCTCGGGATTATCTGAAGGCCCTTCTATGCCATAGTTGAAGCTAAAATTGTCATTTGAGCCATCATGGTTGTTCTCGCCATTTGGCTCATTATGTTTGAAGCTGTAAGAAACGAGGTCGTTTAAGGTGAAACCGTCATGACAGGTTATGAAATTGATGCTTCTGTTTGGTTCCCTTTCTGGGCTTACGTAGATATCCGGGCTTGCAATAAGTCGTGATGCGAGTTTTTTGACAGTATTTTCGTCTCCCCTGACAAATGCCCGTACATCGTCCCTGAACGGGCCGTTCCATTCTGCAAAGCGATCACCGATGAATCGTCCAACCTGGTAAAGCCCTGCAGCGTCCCATGCCTCTGCAATAACCTTTGTTCCTGCAAGAACCGGGTCTGATTCGATTGACCATATTATGGGAGGATTTCCCATTGGGTTGCCCCCCTCATCTCTTGTCAGTGCTGATGCAAGGTCAAATCTGAATCCATCGACATGCATCTCGGATACCCAGTATCTGAGGCAGTCTGACATCAAACGTCTCACAATCGAATGATTTGCATTTACGCTATTACCGCAACCGGAATAGTTGGCATACGTGGCAGGGTTTTTCTCATTGAGGATATAATAAACATCATTACCGAGCCCTCTGAAACTTAGCGTGGGTCCTGTCTCATCAATCTCAGCCGTATGATTGAAAACAATGTCAAGGATTACCTCTATTCCGGCTTTGTGAAGTGCCTTAACCATTTCCCTGAACTCAAAAACTGGTCCAAGAGGGTCCTGGCGCGAGCTGTATCTATCGTGAGGGGCAAAGAAACTGATCGGACTATAGCCCCAATAATCTTTAAGCCCGTGCGATGCATTCTGGTCATCAAACTGCTGGATGGGTAAAAACTCAACGGCCGTTATGCCGAGAGACATGAGGTACGGTATTTTCTCAGTGATTCCTGCATACGTTCCGCGTTTGTCATCGCCGAGTCCGGAATTTGGGTTTTTCGTGAAACCACCCACATGAAGCTCATAGATTATAGACCTTGCATATGGCGTCCGTAAAGGTTTATCACCCTCCCAGTCATACCCTCTTGAATCAGACACAACGCATTTCATAGCTGATTCACAATTGTCCTCACCGTATTTTTTTGCCGCCTCCCTGTTGTAATTTTCAGTTATGATCACCTTTGCATAGGGGTCGAGCAGTATCTTCGATGGATCAAAACGCAAACCTTTCTCGGGATGATATGGCCCGTGTGCGCGCCAGGCATAAATCTGTCCTGTACCAATGCCCTGAATGAAACAGTGCCAGTAGTAAAAGGTTTTATTTGTGCCAGGATCTAATTGTATTATACGGACTGGTTTTTTGTCAGTTGGCCTTTCAAAGAAGACCAGATCAATAGATGTCGCATGTTTTGAAAAGATTGAGAAGTTGACGCCTGAGCCCATGACAGTTGCACCAAGTGGCCAGCTTCTGCCTGGCAGTATATCGTTATAGCTATAGTTTCTCATAAAAATGTTTCGGCTTAATTGAACAGAGAATTAAATATACTGACAAGCAGGCAGGCGTTTAACCGTAAATATCTGGACGCGCAAACGTGTAAATGCTGACAAGCTGTCAAACTATCCTGCTGGAAAAGAGTATCAGGTTTTAAGGTTCATATACTTCTCGAACTCAGCGAAATGTTTTTCGAGATCGCCCACCTCCCGTTGTAGATCGTTGGCGCTTTCTGCCATTTCAGTGTTTTTTGCCAATTTTGCGATTCGACGTGAGAATCCTCCTATGATCAGTATGTTATTTCTAAAGTTGTGAGCAGCCTCCATTAAGATTGCTTCTTGTCGATGGCAGGACTCCATAAGCTGCTGGATAAGTGCTTTTCTACCTACGATTGCGCTGATGAGCTGACCTATCACCTGCAGGTACTCGAAATCCTCTGCAGAAATCGGTACCCCCTCTTTTCCTGAATCGACAATTAAAACCCCCATTTTCTTCTGTTGCTTACTCAGGGGATCTACGTAGTTCAGGGGGATGATAGACTTAACGTTGATGGGATCGTCTAACGTGTGCTCGAACTTATCTGATTGCTGGATATTAGTAAGGTTGATGGGTGTGCCTTTCCTTAACGCGTCCCACACAATACTGTTTTCTCGTATACTGACCCCGCCTATGGGACAGCTGTGTTCCCCTGCCCAAAAGCGGAGCCTTAAGTCATCTCCCTCAAGGAGTGCACAACGAGCTCTTTTACCGAGTCGTTCGCAGAGGTTTGTGAGGACTGTTTCTATTACCTTTTCAGGAATTTCGCTTGAGCTAAGGATACTGGCTGTGTCGAGGATGTCATGAAAAGGCCCTGGCCTATCTTTTGTTTTTCTTGTTTTCTTCGTAGCCATATTTATAATTTGATGGTTACCCATAAACCTATGATAATTCATCCTAACCTTATGAGCAAGAAGAAATAGAAGGGGGGTTAGGAGATGCTAACAGGCTGTTAGGATAGAATATCGAAAGTAATGTAAATCGCGGAACGTAACAACATAGATGCGTATTAGAACTCTTTCATGATGGCACCGAAATTTATACCACCAATTTTTCTATCCCTGTATCTTTCCTTGATTGATCTTCGTGAATCGTCGAGGTCCTTTGATTTTATGCCATTCCCTATGGCCACATAGGCCTCTACGAGGGCAGCAAGGTCATCTGACGCCTTAACGATTTCACCATCGCGGGGGTTATGGATATCATTGTTGAACTTCTTACTGATTGTATCTGAATCAACTTGTGTAATTTTCTCATTTACTCTAGCGATACTCAGGAATTCATTCTCAGTGAACATTCTCATCTCGTTATGCCATTCGGATGGGATTGAGCCGTATACCTCTTTTTCCATCTGCTCTTTTTCATACAGCTTTATAAGTTCATCCAGCCCTTCGATCGATCTTTTCACAGGCGAGATAATGTCTCTGGTGAGGACCTCTGGGAGGTCATGGAACAGGCCGGTGAGATAATTATTCACCCTACGCTTTGTGCGCCCTTGTATCTCAACCGTGAAGAGGTAGGAGAGGATCGCAACGGTTAGCATATGGCCAAGGACAGAAGTGTGGGGAACCATCGTAATATGACCCCACCGGTGCTGGAATCTTAACTGGCCACACAGATCGAGAAAATTCCGGTATTTTTCATAGAGGGCAAGCTGCTGGATGCCTGTCAGGTCGTAATAACGCTCCAGTTTTTCCTGGAGGTGAGATCTAATATCCGCTATCTCATATCCCTGGGGGTTTGCCCGCTCAATAATATTGAATTCCCACCGCGTCGCATAGAAATGGGCAGCGCTTAAGATACGTTTATTAAGGGTATTGTCGGTGCTTGTAAAATATGTCCTGAACTTGATGCAGAATTCGTCTCCAAGTGGGGAAATGATCGGCTCAAGGCGATAAAAAACCCATTCGTTCAATTGATCATATTTCGTGCGATCCTGCTTTATGCGATCGAATATCTGGGGTTTCAAATCGGTGATAACAAGGCGTTGAAGGAATTCAAAGAGACCTCCCTCGATGATCTCCAGCCAGTCAAATCCATCCCGTGATTCTTCAAATTTGGCCAGAAAATAGGCGACGATCATTTTGTGGGCCTGTTTGTCCAGTTCTCTCAGGTCAACAGGGCGAATCTTGTCATTCCACCGCTGCATACTGGCAGCATCAAGTATTTTTAGGATAAAATCTTTGCTTACCACTGTTTTTTGCCTTGAAGAAAGAATACCAGTGAACAGCAAATTAGGCAATGAATAAACAAAATAATAGCAAAAAACCTATCTTTTATGATATACATTTTGCGCTAAACTATGTATTTTCAGGACCTCATTTTATCACTTCAAAAATTTTGGGCCGAGAAGGGATGCATTATTCAGCAACCCTATGATGTGGAGGTAGGGGCAGGCACATTCCACCCTACCACGTTCTTGCGTTCTCTTGGGCCTGAGCCGTGGAATACAGCTTATGTCCAGCCATCAAGAAGACCTGCTGACGGCAGGTACGGCGAAAATCCAAACCGACTCCAGCACTACTATCAGTTCCAGGTTATCATGAAGCCGTCTCCTAAGGATATTCAGAATATCTATATTGAGAGCCTCAGGAGCTTTGGCATAGACCCGGCGTACCATGATATCCGGTTTGTGGAGGATGATTGGGAATCACCCACCCTCGGTGCATGGGGACTTGGCTGGGAGGTCTGGCTTGACGGCATGGAGATTACCCAGTTTACCTATTTCCAGCAGTGCGGCGGCATTGATCTTTCTCCCATTACGGTTGAAATTACCTATGGTACTGAAAGAATTGCCATGTACCTTCAGGATGTGGACAATGTTTTTCATATCAAGTGGAACGACAATGTTCTCTATGGCGATGTGTTCCTTGAGCCTGAACGAGAATTTTCAATATATAATTTTGAGGAGTCCGATTCAGTAATGTTACGGGAGCTCTTTAATGTTTTTGAGCGTGAAGGAGAAAAGCTGGTTAATGGAAGAGGGCTTATTTTTCCATCCTATGATTATTGCCTGAAATGCTCACACATTTTTAATCTCCTCGACGCAAGAGGCGCAATCAGCGTAACAGAGAGGGCTAACTACATTGCACGGGTTCGAAACCTCGCAAAAATCTGTGCAGAGCTGTACGTGAAGAAAAGAGAAGAACTCGGTTTTCCTCTTGTGAGGAACAGTTAGCAGTTTCAGGTTACGGGTTTCAGGTTGGGAAGCAGAGTTTCCAACTTTATCTCACAGAACAGGATAAATCACGGTGAAGACGCTTCTATTTGAGATTGGCGTGGAGGAAGTCCCCGCCCGCTTTATTGAGCCTGCAAAGGAAGGTCTGAACAGGCTTCTGCATGAAAGCCTTGGCAATGTCAGGCTTCCCTTTAACGCCATTGAGATTCTTGCTACGCCCCGAAGGCTGACCGCCTTTGTCCACGGATTGGCTGAAAAACAGGACGAAACGGTGATTGTCAAATATGGTCCTCCGTACAACAGGGCCTTTGATGAAACCGGCAACCCCACAAAGGCTGCCATAGGTTTTGCCAAATCACAGGGAGTAGAGATTGGAGAACTCAAGAAAGGTCAGAAGGATGGAGTCGATTTTATCATTGTAGAGAGGGGCGAGAAAGGTGAGCCTACCACGGAAGTCCTACCTGGGCTCTTGCGAGATGTTATCGGGAGGATTCCCTTTCAGAAAAAAATGCGGTGGGGAACAGAATCCTTTGAATTTGCCCGTCCCATCCAGTGGCTCCTCATCCTGTATGAGAATGAACAGATCGACGTGAGCGTTGCAGACGTCAGGAGCGGGAATGTTACTTACTGCCACCGATTTCTTTCGAAAGGTCCGGTGACAATAGGGGGGCCATCAGAGTATATCGATACTTTGCGATCAAATGCGGTTATTATCAATGAGACGGAACGAATGTCCATCATTGAGAAGGGCATAGAAAAAATCGAGAAAGAAATCCAGGGCAAGGCGCTCAGAGATGAAGAACTCATCAAAGAAATTCTCTACATCACCGAGTTTCCCTATCCCCTGTACGGAAGTTTTGATAGGGCATTCCTCAAGATCCCCAAAGAGGTGCTCGTGAATGTAATGAAGAGCCACCAGCGGTATATCCCGATCCAGGATGGGGACCAGGCGCTCATGCCCTTTTTCATTTTCTTTGCCAACACAAAGCCTGTCGATGACATGAATGTTGTCAAAGGGAATGAAAAAGTCCTCAGGGCACGGCTTGCCGATGCCGAGTTCTTCTTCGAGGAGGACAAGAAAACGAATCTAACCGCGTTTTACGAGAGGCTTTCATCGATCGTATTCCACGTTAAGCTTGGAACGCTCAAGGATAAGACAGACAGATTGTCGTCGATCTGTCGCTATCTCTGCCCGGTTCTCCATTACAGCGACATCCCGTTGGCAGAAAAGGCAGTAAAGATTGTTAAAGCAGATTTGCTCACTCATATGGTAGGAGAATTTCCCGAATTACAGGGGACTATGGGCAGGATCTATGCCCTGGTTCAGGGAGAAAACCTTGAGGTTGCCGCTTCAATCGAAGAGCATTACCTGCCAAGCAGCGGCAACGGAGCCCTCCCGCAAACACGGCTCGGATCAATTATCGCCATTGCCGACAAGATTGACAGCCTTGTTTCCTTCTTCTCTGTGGGGATAACGCCGACAGGAAATCTTGACCCGTATGCCTTGAGAAGACAAACGCTGGGCGTTATTAAGATTGCTATCGACAAGAAACTGAACATTCCCCTTGGTGATCTTTTTAAAGCGGCATACGAGAGCGGCAAGGATATCAAGAAACGGTTAAGCTTTGAAGATACAAAGGTCTCGCTTGTAGATTTCATTACCGCGCGGTTTAAATTCTCCATGATCGATGAGGGTCATAACCAGGAATTTGTGGAGAGCGTCCTTCCAATTGTGGGAGAAGATATTTATGATGGCTACTTGAGGCTCGTTGCTCTGGAATCGCAAAAATCCGTTGAGGATTTTCAGAAGCTTCTGGTAGGGTTCAAGAGGGCGTACAATATAACGAAACATGTGACTGATGACCGTCAGGTTGATCCGTTGCTCTTCAAGGAAAATGAAGAAGAAGCGCTTTTCAGCATGTATGAATCAAAAAAGGAATTGTTCTTCTCTGCCATGAGAGAGAGAAAATATGACGATGCCATTTCAATCCTTGTGAGCTTTAAAGAAAGCATTGACAGATATTTCGATAAGGTCTTTGTTATGGATAAGAATGAAGGCATTAAGAACAACAGGCTGGCATTGCTGAAAAAGATCAAGGATATGTTTCTCACATATGCCAATTTTTCAAAAATACGCATTGAGTAGGGAGGAGAGAATGAAAAAATATGTATATTTCTTTGGCGGCAAAAAAGCAGAAGGTGGGGAAAAGTTAAGAAATCTTCTCGGAGGCAAGGGTGCAGGCCTTGCCGATATGGTAAACCTTGGAATACCGGTTCCTCCCGGTTTCACCATTACTACCGAAGCCTGCGTCTATTTCTACCAGCATAAGATGACATTCCCGGAAGGGCTTAAGGAAGAGGTCCTGAAGAACCTTAAAAAGGTTGAGAAAGAAATGGGTATGACCTTTGGGGACCCGAAGAATCCACTGCTTTTCTCGGTACGATCAGGCGCACGGGTCAGCATGCCCGGCATGATGGATACCGTCCTCAATCTTGGCCTCAATGAAAAAACGGTCAAGGGCCTGGGAGAGCTCACAAAGAATGAATGGTTTGCCTATGACTGCTACAGAAGGTTCGTGCAGATGTACGGCGATGTCGTTCTCGGCCTCAAACCCCAGAGCAAGGAAGAGCATGACCCTTTTGAGGATTTAATTGAAAAGAAAAAGAAAGATCGGAAGATCAAACTTGACACCGAACTAACGGTTACCGATCTGAAAGATCTCGTAAAGAGCTTTAAAGCCCTCATCAAGACCCGTCTGGGAGTTACCTTCCCCGAAGACCCGCTGGAGCAATTGTGGGGATCCATCGGTGCAGTTTTTAAATCCTGGAACACGGAAAGGGCTATTGCATACCGCGAACTGAATCATATTCCTGATACGTGGGGAACTGCCGTCAATGTTCAGTGCATGGTTTTTGGTAACATGGGGGCAAACTGTGGCACAGGCGTTGCGTTCACCAGGAATCCATCAACCGGTGAGAATCTGTTTTATGGTGAATACCTGCTGAACGCCCAGGGTGAGGATGTGGTTGCCGGCATAAGAACACCTCTGCCGATTAATAAGAAGCAGAAAACGGATAAGTCAGTCAAATCCCTTGAAGAGGTTATGCCGAACATATATAAGGAGTTGCTGAAGATCATTCATATCCTCGAACAGAATTACAGGGATATGCAAGATATCGAGTTTACCATCCAGAATGGCAAGCTTTGGATGCTCCAGACCCGTGCAGGAAAGAGGACCGCATTTTCCGCATTCAAGATTGCAGTTGACATGGTGAAAGAGAAGCTCATCGACAAGAAAGAGGCCCTCATGAGGGTTGAGCCGGAACAGCTTAGCCAGTTGTTGCGTCCCATTTTTGACCCGAAGGAAAAAGAGAAGACCCTCAAGTCAGGAAATCTGATGACAAAGGGACTCAATGCAGGTCCCGGTGCGGCAACGGGTAAGGTTGTTTTTAATGCCCAGGACGCTGAAGCATGGGCGGCGAAAGGTGAGAAAGTCATTCTGGTGAGGATAGAGACTTCGCCGGAAGACATACGCGGTATGAATGCTGCTCAGGGCATCCTCACATCTCGCGGGGGTATGACAAGTCATGCTGCCCTTGTAGCGCGCCAGATGGGTAAGGTGTGTGTGGCAGGATGCGGAGAGCTCGACATCGACTACAAGAAAAAGACAATCGCTGTGAAGGGTAAAACCGTCAAAGAAGGGGGATATATTTCCATTGACGGTACAACAGGTGAGGTGTTTAATGGTGAGATCAAGACCATTCCTTCCGAGGTTTTGAGAGTGCTTGTTGACAAAACACTGAAGCCTTCTCAGTCGCCGATATACCAGGACTTTGCCCTACTTATGAAGTGGGCGGATGAAACAAGAAGGCTTGGCATCCGTACCAATGCAGATCAGCCTGATCAGGCAGCCATAGCCGTTGCTTTTGGGGCGGAAGGCATCGGACTTTGCCGGACAGAACACATGTTCTTTGAGGGTGAGAGGATTGATGCTGTTCGAGAAATGATCATCGCAGATGATAAAGAGGGTAGGGTAAAGGCCCTCAATAAGCTTTTGCCTATGCAGAGAAAAGACTTTGCAGGTATTTTTAGAGTCATGAAAGATCTTCCGGTTACCATCAGGACCCTTGATCCGCCGCTCCATGAGTTCCTCCCCCATGACGAGAAAGACATTAGGGCGCTTGCAAAGAAAATGGGTATATCTCCCGAGAAGGTTACGGCAAAGGTTCAAAGTCTCCACGAGGCAAACCCCATGCTTGGCCATCGAGGGTGCAGGCTTGGTATAGTATTTCCTGAAATAAGCGAGATGCAGGCCCAGGCTATATTTGAGGCAGCATGCGAGGTAAAGAAGAAAGGCTTTAATGTGAAGCCAGAGATTATGATCCCCCTTGTAGGCCATGTAACAGAGCTCATATTACAGAAAGAAGTTGTGGACAGGGTTGCCCAGGAAGTAATGAAAAAGGCGAAAGTGAAGATTGATTATAAGGTCGGTACCATGATCGAGATACCGAGAGCGGCCATCACGGCAGATGAGATTGGAGCGGTTGCAGAGTTCTTCTCCTTTGGAACGAATGACCTGACCCAGACAGCCTTAGGTATGAGCAGGGACGATGCCGGTAAGTTCCTAAGATTTTATGTAGAAAATGGCATCTATGCCTTTGATCCTTTCCAGAGGATCGATGAAGGCGGCGTAGGCAAGCTCATGAAGATCGGTGTAGAGCTTGGCAGAAAGGCACGAAAAAACCTGAAAATCGGTATTTGTGGTGAACACGGCGGCGAACCAAACTCGGTAGAATTCTGCCATAAGACAGGACTTGATTACGTGAGTTGCTCCCCTTACAGGGTAACCGTTGCAAAACTGGCAGCAGCAAGGGCAGCCATCAAACAAAAATAGAGGGTGAACGGCTGGATTAAAAATCATTTGCGCTAAACATATAGGCGGGTGAAAATCCCGCCTGTTTCATTTTACTATCAAATTAATGTCCCCCTGAAGAATTCCTATTGAGTGTCCGACTATTTTTTTGTTGAATCTCCTTGACAGAATAATCTACCTACGCTATTAGCAATATTGGTAGGTTCGCATAGAGACATGATATGGCTCTGCTTGTCATGGCCGATGTGATCAAACACGGTATAGCTTGATATGATCACACCCGATAAGGCATGACGAGACTTGAAAGAATTAAACTCGAGAGATGTTTAAACAGAAAGTATGCGAACCTACCTCATTATTTCATAAGACTATTCAGATGCTCTCGGATCGTGATTGCCCTATTCGATCCCGTATCATTTTCAGAATAACGAAAGACTCTCGTTCACGTTCCTCTAAGGCACCCGTGATATAACTGATAGTCTCCCGGTAGTCTGGCATAAAGATCTTGGAGAGTGCGTTGCAGCGCCGTTGGGTCTTGCGAAGTTCCTGAGCCAGTCTCATTATGGCATTTTTCAGCTCTGCCAGTTCCGCAAGGATGGGAAGCACCTCAATGAAACGGCTCATGGCAACATCGGTATTCGCCGAAGTTCCCCCTATTCCGAACTGGCCGATCACCGGCTCTGTTCGGACCGTCACGTGTGGAATCTCCATGCCCATCAGATGCTGGCTTGAGACATCCACCTGGTGATCCATCTTCACGGCAAGGACAGCGCGGTCGATGGACTCGGATCCGACCTCCAACTGAGCCTCACGGAGGGCTGCAAAGGCGTGACGGAGGGCTTCGGCAGCGCCTTGTTCTACATCATGGGCACGATTCAGGCGACTCATCAGTTCAAAGATAAGGATTTGTCGTTTTTGCTCGAGGAGGTCATAGCCCTCTTCGGCGAAGGTAAGCTGTCGTTTCAGTACGAGCAAATTCGACTTGGTCGGTGCGATGTTCAGTTTTCCCATAAAAGTTTTCTACCCAGTTATACCCCCTGAGGAGGTGTCGCGCCGGTAGAAGCCCCCCTCTTTTTCTCGATAGTATGTATTCAACAGGAAATCGCTCACACGGTGCAACTCATCCCTGGGCAACGTGGAGAGCACATCCCAGCCGAGATCGAGCGTAGCCTCGATAGACCGATTCTCGTATTCACCCTGGTTCAGGAAACGTGTTTCAAAGGCTTCGCCAAACTTCAGGTATTGTTTATCGAGTATACTCAACTCCTCTTCGCCGATGACATCTGCCAGCCCCCGTACCCGCTTGACATAGGCATAACAGGCGAATAACTGGCTTGCAAGGATCGGATGATCTTCCCGGGTGTAACCTTTGCCTACACCGTCTTTCATCAAACGAGAAAGACTTGGAAGGCCGGCAATGGGTGGGTAAACGCCACGCTGAAACAGATCCCTATCTAACACTACCTGTCCTTCAGTGATATAACCGGTGAGATCAGGGACAGGATGACTGATGTCGTCCGCGGGCATGGTGAGAATAGCCATTTGAGTGATCGACCCCTGTGAGCCTTCGATACGGCCAGCACGTTCGTAGATGCTGGCAAGATCCGAGTAAAGATAACCGGGATAACCTTTACGGCCGGGGATCTCCCCACGGGCTGTTCCAACTTCGCGCAGACTTTCGCAGTAATTTGTCATGTCCGTCAGGAGCACCAGAACATGCTGGTCGCAGTCAAAGGCCAAATGTTCCGCAAAAGTCAAGGCCACACGAGGGGTGAGAAGACGCTCCACGCTCGGCGCATCGGCCAGGGAAAAAAACATGACAGCGCGTGCAAGGGCGCCTGAATCCCGGAAGTTACGGATGAAAAATTCGGCCACATCGTGCTTCACACCCATGGCTGCAAAGACTATCGAGAATTGGACATCTTCTTCCAGTAGGCGTGCCTGCCGCACAATTTGGGCGGATACACGGTCGTGAGGCAGGCCATTTCCGGAAAATATGGGTAGCTTTTGGCCACGGACCAACGAATTCATCCCATCGATGGCGGACAAACCTGTCTGGATGAATTCACGAGGGTAGCGCCTGGCATAAGGATTAAGGGGCATTCCATTAACATCACGCCGATCCGCAGAGAGCGGGAGTGGTCCTCCGTCGGCAGGACGGCCGAGGCCATCAAATACGCGGCCTAACATCTGTTGCGAAACAGGAAGGCGAAAGCTTTCCCCCAGGAAGCGGGCGCGCAATGTTTGATTCGAGAGGCCTGTTGTGCCTTCAAGGACTTGGATCACGGCCTGGCTTTCGGAAATTTCAAGGACTCGTCCGAGACGGGGAAGACCGGCGGGGTCGAGGATCTCAACAATCTCGTCGAAGCCCACGTCGCGAACCCGTTCTACCACGACCAAGGGTCCCTCGATGCGCGAGGAGCCGACGTACTGCAATCCCCGATCTTCTATGTCGAAGGTGTACTTCATAGTAAGGTTGTGTGCATATTTACGTCAAAGGTGGCCTCTTTGATATAGTCTTTCGCCAGTGTGTCTGTTTGCTCCTTGACCGTCTGTTCAAGCTCCATGAGCTTATCGAGGTCTGCATTGCTGAAAACTGCTTTTGCCCGAAGTATTTGTGGTACACAGCTTAAAGAGCGGATTTGCGCCAATGGGATACCCCCTTGAATCAAGTCTCGGCCCTTGCGATACAGGGTAAGAATGATGCGAAGGAGGGCGACTTGCCGCTCTGGCGTACAATACATGTCGTTTTCGTCGAAAGAACTCTGGGCGAGGAAACCGTCTTTCATGATCTCGGCGATGAAGAGGATTAAACGTTGCCCCTCTGGCAGGACATCGGGCCCAACGAGCTTGACTATTTGCTGGAGACGGTCCTCCCGCTGGAGCAGTGTAAGGGCCTCCGTGCGTAGTTCAATCCAGTCGGGGGTCTCTTTCTTCCACCATGGACCGACATCCTCCACATACTCCGAATACGAGTGCAGCCAGTGGATCGAAGGATAATGTCTCGCGTTGGCAAGTTCCGTATCGAGGGCCCAAAAACAGCGAATGAATCGGCGTGTGTGCTGAGTGACTGGTTCGGAAAAATCACCGCCGGGTGGGCTGACGGCACCAACGATGCTTACCGAAGCCGGGCTGCCTGCCAGAGTAGTAACGGCGCCCCCGCGCTCATAAAACTGTGCCAGTCGGGTTGGCAATGACGCTGGAAAGCCTTCTTCCGCGGGCATCTCTTCCAGCCGCGCTGCCAGTTCGCGCAGAGCCTCTGCCCATCGGCTGGTCGAGTCTGCAAAAACTGCTACGCTTAAGCCCATGTCTCTGTAATACTCGGCCAGAGTGATGCCGGTATAGATGGATACTTCCCGTGCCGCCACAGGCATATTGGAGGTGTTGGCAATGAGGATGGTCCTCTCCATCAGGGGCCGGTCGGACCTAGGGTCTTTAAGATCCGGAAACTCTCGGAGCACCTCGGTCATTTCATTGCCCCGCTCACCGCAACCTATGAAGACAACAATATCGGCGTTTGACCATTTTGCGAGCTGGTGCTGGGTGACTGTTTTTCCCGTGCCGAATCCACCAGGGATGGCAGCAGCGCCTCCTTTGCCGATGGGAAAAAAGGTGTCGATGATGCGCTGTCCTGTAATCAACGGTTCGGTGATACGTAACCGTTCCCGAATAGGACGCGCCACCCGCACGGGCCACTGCTGAAGCATAGTGACGTCCCGTAGGTCCGTCTCAGTTTCCACCACGGCCAGTCGCTCGAGGATCGTATAATCCCCTTTGTCGACAATTGACTTTATCTTACCGCTACAATTCGGTGGAGCCATAATTAGGTGATTGACCAGCGGCGTCTCCACGACCCTGCCTATGGCCTGACCAGCCGCCACGATCTCACCGGGCTTCACGTGCGGTTCAAAAGTCCAGCGCTTTTCTTTGTTCAAAGAGTCAACCTTCTCTCCACGACGGATCCAGGCGCCGCTACGAGCTTGAATGCCGGGCAACGGGCGTTGAATACCGTCGTAGATGTTTCCGACAAGCCCGGGGCCAAGACACACCGACAAAGGAGCGCCTGTACATTGTACAGGCGCTCCAGGCTTCAACATAGTAGTATCCTCATACACTTGGATAGTGGCATGATCGCCGATGAGCCGCACCACTTCTCCCACCAGGCCCAGACTGCCAACATGGACAACCTCGTACATCTGAGCTGCCTGCATACCTACAGCGGTTACGATGGGACCGCTGATTCGGGTGACAACCGGTTCAGCGGTCTCTGCAACAGCAATCATGGATCATCTCCTTTTGCTCCTATTTGAGGGACGAGAGCCGCCTGCACAGCTATCTGTCTGCGCAATTCAGGCCACAATCGCTCCAGCCTCTTCAAAAGTCGATTATCCCACACCTGGCGGGCCCCCAGGTCTTCAATAATAGCACCGTCTCCTATAATGTTCTCTTCGTGAGAAATAGTTATGCTCACCGACCTCCCGGCACGGCGTGCAATGTCCTCAGCCAGGCCATCATCCACAAGGGTTTGATCTGCGCACGACAGCTTCACGACAAATTCAATACCCGCCATCTGACGTATAGCGTCAGAAGCAAGGGCAATCAAGGTTTCACGATATTCAAAACCATCACGGGCCACCAATCGCTGACACGCTTCATCGTGTATGGACTCAAGCAGTCCTTCGACTCTCGCCAAGAGTTGCCTGCCGATTTCGATGGGAACCGCGGCAAGAATTAATGCACTCTGGCGATCCGCCTCTGCATGTGCCTGATCAAAAATATTTTGTCTTTCTTTGTCTGCTTCGGAGGCCGAACCGGATAAAAAAGCTTCAGCGTCCTTGTGAGCGCGAACGACAATTTCCTCAGCTTTTCTCCGAGCGTCTGCAAGGATTTCTGCGCTCAATTTCCCTGCAGAGTCTTGATTCGTTGTCATCCTCAGGTCCTCTTAAACAACTCTTATGCCAACAGCTTCCTGTACCAAATCACGCAAGCTCTTACGCCCTGGTAAAGGTCCTTCCGGCCCAGGTATCTCGACGATGAGCGGGTAGTCCTGCCCCAGTCGAATCATCTCTATTTGTGACCGAACCCAGAGAGCAACCTTTTCCGTTATAATAATTATTGCACAGTCAGATCGGGCAAGTGCGTTGTTGATAGCGGCCTGAGCCTGCTCTGCCGTTGATGCAACATTTGCCCTGATGCCTGCTAACCGGAATCCTCGTGCTGTGATTTCATCGGCAATACAGTAGAACTTCACTGATTGGCCCCTTAAATTTTTTGTATGAGCATCATGGCGATAGCAAAGCCTAGTACGGCCAGTCCTTCTGCCAACGCTACGAACAGGAGACTGCGGGTCAGCAACTCAGGTTTTTCTGCTGCTGCGCCTAACGCTGCCGACCCGATCCGTCCTACGGCATACGCTGCGCCGATAACGGTCGCTGAGATGGCAACTGCGGCTGCTGAGCCCAAGCCGATGGTTTTGTACGACGACATCATATCTGTCGGCACACCCCCTCGTGCAGTTTCTTCCGCCATAGCTGCTATTACGGACAATATTATCCCCATCAGAACTGCTCCGATTGTCCCAATTGGCCTGATTACTGACTTTATCATGTAACACCTCCATTTCTGGGGCTCACGTCGCCCCCTCCGTCCCGCCAAGTGGGACTGAGCCTCCCCTTCTCGCCCAAGAATGGGCTAGTAAACAACAGTACCATCGTTTTTTCTGATCTTTCTTTCTGCTCCCTTCTTCCATCTTCCATCAGCGCTTTTACTCTGGGGCTCACGTTGCACTTCTAATAGCCACTCTTCTCGCTCATGACGCAGAATCCTTAGCATCAGTGACCAGACGAAAAGGTTCAAAGGGCTGGCCGCTGCCAGAAAAAAATTTACTGAAGAACTCATAATATTCGAGACGCAACGCCTGTACGGAAGCTATGATCCCTTCCAGAACAATAGCTATTATATTACCGAATATAATGACCAATAGGCTAAATAAGCCGCCCCCGATAGGGAAATCTCTGACCTCGGCGGAAACCATAAAAGCAGCGAACAGTAACGCCGAGTGGCTCATGGCATAGGCCGCAAGACGAACAAAACTTATGGTGCTTGCAAGGTAACTCAGTATGGCTTCAAAGGCGCCAACACATGATTCCATAACAGCACTTGCGAGTCCGCCACTCGCCTCCTTTTGGTCGCCTGTTCGATGCCTCAAAAAATGTTCTAGCGGTTCCTTGAGGGACCAGCCAATAATGGGTACTACGAGAAACAGAATTACTGATACGCTCATCAGTCCCCACGATTGGATAACGGACCCACGTAATAAGAGGACTAGCGTACCCCAATAGAAGAGCAGGCCGACGAGGCCGAACTTATCGAGTACGCCTCCGATCACATCGCCGCGCCGAAAGCGATTGATGATATTCAAAATGAGGCCTAGGCTGATCATGACAACGCCAATTCCTATAGCACCGTACATCAGTTGTATGGGGTTTCCCTCAAGAGGATCATGCCACAGCGCATATTTTTTCATTGCTTCGATGCCAAAGTAACTTCCATATACCACGCCAAAAATAACGCTGGACAAACCCCCAAAAAGGAGAAGTACGCCAAGATCTTTCAGTCTTTTGGACCGGCCGGCAAGGAGAGCACCCAAGCCACACGCGGCAAGGACCATCCCATGTCCTGCATCGCCGAACATCATGCCGAACATCAGTATGTAGCTGAGAGCGACAAAGAGGGTCGGTTCCAATTCCTGATAATCAGGGAGGCCATAGGTAGAAATAAGCATCTCAAAGGGACGTAGTAGCCGAGAGTGTTTCAGTAAGACGGGAACCTGTTCCTCAGTCGAATCGTCCGGAAGGGTAGTTTTAAGGGCGTACCGGCCATCGGTGATTTCTCCCATACGATTCTCCAGAGTCGCTACTTCTCCGGCTGGGATCCATCCGGCTATAAAAACCGCAGCCTCCGTGCGTGGAAACCTCTGGATTGCGCTCAATAATTGATACTCTGCATCTACAGACCTTTCGATCTGAGCCAAAGGTAATGCGAATTCGTTTGCAATAGTCTTAAGCCTATCATTCAATTGCTGCAATTCTGCTTCTAACTGTTCTTGTTCTTTTTCCCCTTCTTCGGACACTCTATCCACTGTCTCACCTTCAACCATAGGAAGCAACTCACGCTGAAATCCTGCCTGTTGTAATGTCCTTTCCAGGACAGACCAGCCCTGGGATGTGGTGATTGCGAAAAGCGACTGTTGTCCTTTCTGGCGGGCTGAGTGAAGGAGAACCACTTTGTCACCAACTTCTTTTTGAAGCCCGTCAAAGCTCTGGGCTGGCAAACTTCCCGTGACAAAACGGAGAAATGAAAATTGGCATTCATCCAATGGAATATCAAATCCACGATAGTTCGATACTCGTTCACAAAGGTTGGCCAACTCCTTTTGACGTTGTATGATATGTTGGCGATGCTCCAAAAGTTCCTCACTCTTTTGTTCCAAGGATTGGAGGATCTCGTCGGCCTGATTCGTGGTAAATTCTTCTCTTAGCCTTAATTCTGTTGTCAAAGGAAGAATTTCTAGTGATTTGCGAAATTCCTGAATACGTGTTCGAATACGATCATAGCGAATCAGTTCTGCGGTGTGATCAATAGGTGGGAGAGGTGCTGTGTCCGGACCGGGATGCGTGTGCGTAAGATGCACTGCTCCCAACTGGCCCAGGCCTTTAAGCACGGCTCGCTCATCCTGAGCTAGCACTAGCGTACGCAGCCGCATCATTGGTACCGCTCTAAACACAACTCTCCTTCTTCTGGGACTCGCGTCGCCTCCTCCACGCGACCCACTTGCAGGGTGGGTACCCCGGTCCGTGGAGCCTTCCCCTCGCGCCCAAGAATGGGCTGGCTATAACAGAATTCCTGTGATTACTTTTTTCTTCCATCTCCATTCTTCCCTATTTTCCCACGTTTTACCTGAGGTTACGTCGTTCCGTCCCCGCAACCAACCCATTGGGTCGGCACCCCCGTTCGTGGGATCAGGCGTGCACGGATCGTTTCTCTGCTAATGCCATCACGAATCCCCTCGGAGATCGTGATAAGGTTAGCCGCTTCCACGCGACGGAGACCTATGTAGCCGATGATTGCCGCCAACCCCATATGGCTTTGACGAAAGGCCAGGTTGGCCAAGCGAAAGAACCGCTTCCACGCAAGACCCTCCAGGGCTGAGGCATCAACAATGATAGATCCCCCCTTTGATGCGTATTGAAAAGGCTCAGCATCGAGCACGCGCTCTGCGACACGGTTCACCGAAGTAGAGAGATCCGTGTCATTGAGCATAGAGGCAAAAAGCGTTCGGGGGATCCGTGTCCCGGGGACATAAAACGGTCGTAATATTCTTGGCGTCAGGCCATAGTAAAATTTGCCACGAACGATTAGCATAAGGTTGAAGATGTCTGCATCTTGATAAACCACAGGCCTTACGATTTTCTGGTCTTCCCCCAAAAGTTCTTCTGTTCTTGCGATCAATTCTTTAAAATAGCCGCAGTCCAGCGCCACCTCAAAGAAAAATGATTGGGGATATTCACGATATATTTCAAGGGCCTTCTCCAGGTTCTCCTGAAGGAGTCCCTTTGGCATCAACCGGACAAAATCTGCGGGAGATTCCGCTTTAGCCAATCCTTGAGTATTCAGAGCAAATTCCTTGGGGAGGGAGATGAGATGTTCGTTGACCTCTTCGAAAGGGATTTTTGTCAAGCAAATCCGGATCAATACCTTCAAGTTTTCCACTTGGAACCTTACCAGCGTCCAATCCAGCAGGTCTGCTCCTGGGCCGGATATATAGGTACGGAAGCCAGAAAACTCTTTTAACAGTTCATTGATCAATAGGCGCTGGAAATCAATGAGCCCTTTAAGCTCAGACTCGGGAAAAATTGCGCGAAAAAAGTCTGGAAGATTCCGAATGCGGCATAGGCCATCAAGCCGCTCTGCCTCGGCCATGCTGCTGCGGCGTGCATGAAGGCGGGAAACAAGATAATCCAGGTCGTTCGTTATTCGTCGTTTTGTAGAAATGGCCGAAGCGGAGCCTGAGTTGGCTATGGTTGTTTGCACACGCACCGGACGACTCCTTCAACGGCCAACTGCCTGGTGGCTGGATCAAGCCGGATCTGATTTTCAATCTCGGCAGCAGCGTGAGCCAACTGGGATTGTTTTTTCCGCTCGGCTTCCTCTACTGAGGCATCCACGATTTTCTTAGCCTCAATAAGTGCTTCCTGGCGGGCCCGCTCAATAAGATCATATCCCTTCTTCTGAGCGTCTGACATGATGCGTTCTGCTTCGGCCCTGGCTTCCTCAACTGTAAGTTTCGCCTCATTCTCTGTCGAGATGATCTTTTGGATTACATCACGCATGACAGCACCTCCCGAACCCTTTTTACACCATCTGAGTCGAGCTGCTACCCATGTCTGCTCGGCATTGCCTCCGGACCTCCATACCCTTTTCTATTTTGTCAGCAGCACAGGGCATTTGGAACCTTTCAGGACATTACGGGCTACACTTCCGATCAGATACTTTGCAAAGCCTGATTTCCCGAGAGATGCGATCACAATCAGGTCGATCCTTTCCTCTTCCCCCACCTTTAGTATCTCGATATAAGGAACACCCTGACGGACAATGGTCTCTATCTCCACTTCATTTACCTGTGGAAAGCTGTCAAGCTGTTTCTGCAAGCTCCTTTTAGCCCAAACCAATGCATTACCCTTGAAATCCTGGATCATCTTTTCAGAGTTAATAAAATCTAGGCCAGTAAAGTCCGTCACCTCATGAACAACATGAAGAAGGAAAACCTTCGCTTGATACTCGTTTGCTATATCCAGTGCCTGCCCTAATGCTCTCCCCGAGCATTCAGAAAAATCTGTCGGCACAAGAATTCTGGTTGGAACAAGCATCTTTTCACCCCCTCCTTTATATAGCTTTATCAGATCTGATTACAGCAACTCTCAGTGAATTCATTTCAGGGGACCACCACTCCAATCGACGGTAATGGACTACTTTAAAAGCGGTGTTGATAATGCAAATTATAAGAATCCCATAACCCATCTTAGACCGAAACCTTATCGAAGATTCATTCGGTGTAGGCTAAGGATTGCGAGCATTGAGGAGGAGAGAATCCAACGGGAGCGTCTACAGGTCAATCATTCGATTGGTAACTGTAATTAATTGCTGCTTATTGCTTCTTATAGCACAAATTCCAATCTTGTCAAGCACATGTGTAAGTCAATCATGTTTGTGAAAATACCTCTTGTAGCAGAATTACCACTTCAAATATGCTGAGAATGATCTGTTGCTGAAATCGAAGAGTTTAGCTTTATATATTGCAGCTCTTGATTGAGCCAAACATGAGATACAAATATTCTCTTAAAGTAGTGGCTGATTATTCCGGGAAGAAATCAAAGAGAAATCTATTATGAGAGGATTGAATTCAAACCGAATCAAGGCCGTGAAGGAAGTGGACGGCCACTTCATTCTGTTCTTTTGTGTTTGCTGCAAACAGACGTCCAAGGAACCGCCTCGAGGCGATCTACCTCGATTCCTTTTCCACAGACCTCACAGGAGCCGTATTCTCCGACTTCCATCCTGGCCAGTGCCTTGTTGATGTCCTGGATATTTTTTGCTCTTTTTCGTCCAGTGTTGCCAGAACATCGGCGATAACCTCTTTCTGCGCTGTTTCTTCAGGTTCGATATCGTGCTCTGATAAGATAATCCGTGCTTCCTCACTAAGCCTATGGGCACCGAAGACTTCATCACTTTTTTTGATAAATTGTTCACGAATTTTCCCTATCTGTTCCAACCTGCTCATAGAATCACCTTCGACTCAAGCATCTCATGAGCAACTATAAACATCATTCCAACAATTATTGGACATTCTGCAGACACCTTACATACCTCGTATCCAGAGAAAACCAAAACAGAGGATTGCCTTTTGAAATGGCGCATAACGACAATACTCTTTTTTCATTTTGTCAGAAGCACCGGACACTTTGACCCTTTCAAGACGTTTCGGGCCACGCTGCCAATAAAGTATTTTGCAATGCCTGACCTACCAAGTGAGGCTATGACAATAAGGTCGATTCCTTGCTCCTTACCCTCCTCAAGTATCTTTTCATAAGGAATACCGTGACGGATAGTGGTGACTACCTCCACCTCCTTCGCCTGCGGAAATTTGTCAATCTGATCCTGCAGTCTTGCTTTAGACTCGGCCAATTGACTGTTCCTCACTTGCTGCCATAATCCTTCATCGGTAATAACACCGGTGTCTATTCGGTACGCAACCTCCTCATGGACAACGTGGAGAAGGAAAACTTTTGCCTTATACTGTTTTGCAATATCCAATGCCTGTTTTAAGGCCTTGTCTGAATACTCTGAAAAGTCGGTTGGAACAAGGATCTTGGTTGGCTTAAGCATTTGCATCAGCTCCATTGTATAGAATCTTTGTCTAGTACAAGTATAGCATCCCTTGATGAATTCGGTGGAGTATTCGGCCTGTATGTCTTGTTTAGTCAAGGGACGTGACTTTTGACACCTTTAGATTCAAAAATGGAGATATAGGCATCTGAAAAACTAATTACTAACAATTTCACAAATGTGCTATTATTAAGGGTTATCAGTAGCTTGCGCAAGTGCAGTTGATAAGAGGTAATACATGAAAGTCTTCTTGCATGTATGTTGTGCTCCATGCACTATATATACGCTCAAAAGCCTGAGAGAAGAAGGGATGGACGTGACAGGGTATTTCTATAACCCAAACATACACCCCTTAACTGAATTCCGCAAACGACTCTTAACCCTTGAAAATTTTGCAAATGTAACGCTACTCCCCCTCGCAATCGATAAAGAATACAACCTAGAAGACTTCTTAAAGGGCGCTTTAGATAATGGGAAGGACCGTTGCCTTTTCTGTTACAAGACGCGATTAGATAAAGCCTTTCAGAAGGCTGCTGATGACCGGTTTGATGCCGTAACAACCACCCTTTTATACAGCAAATACCAGCGCCATGACAATATAAGAGAAATTGGTGAAGAGTTGTCGGATATTTACAGGATGCGTTTCCTCTATAGAGATTTCAGAGTAGGGTGGAAAGAGGGGATTGAATCGTCAAAAAGGCTCAATATGTATCGCCAGCAATACTGCGGTTGCATATTCAGTGAACGAGATCGATTTAAGGAAGCATAGTCATAATGCCAGCAATCGGAAAAATGTTTATCATTCTCGGTATTCTTCTCATCATAGCGGGGATAGCCTTTATGTTGGGCGACAAAATTCCATTTATTGGTAAACTGCCTGGCGACATAATGATAAAAAAGGAACGTTTCAGTTTTTATTTCCCAATTACCACAAGTATTATCATAAGCATTATCCTCACCATTCTCTTCTCACTATTCAGAAAGTAGCATTTCTATTCCAGGAAACCTATGATGTCTGAAAAATGTCATACTATTTGACGCTTGTATTTAGTTGAATATCATATATAAATGTTCTAATGTATAAGGTCTATAAGGCACGAGTTGAGGAGGATATACAGGATGCTCAAAAGATTGAAGATGATTTTAATATTGGCAAGCTTTTCTCTGGCATTGCTACCTGCATTAGCCATATCTGAGACTGTAGAGGAAAATTTTAAGAAATTATTTCCTAATATTCCCGTGGAATCTATTATGCCCACTGAAATAAAAGGAATTTACGAGATCATTGCGCAAAATCAAATAGGTTATTTTGCTCCAGAGCCAGGCTACCTGATTTTGGGTGAAATTATCGACAGAAATGGAACGAACGTTACAGCAAAAAGACGAAATGAGAACATCGCGTCAAAAGCAAAAGATTTACCCCTGGATAAGGCGGTAAAGATGGGGAGTGGCAAAAGTATAATACTTGAATTCACTGACCCTGATTGCCCTTACTGTCGGAGGGCTTCTTCTTTCTTGAGCCAAAAGACTGATGTAACACGGTATGTTTTTTTTCTCCCTTTACCAATGCACAAGGATGCTGAGAACAAGGTAAAGTATATCTTTTGTTCAAATGATAAGGAAAAGGCATATGAGGAAGCGATGCAAGGCAAACTTGACAACCTGAAATACGAAGTCTGTAAAAAACCAGAAATTGACGAGCTTGTTAAGATACATAAAGAGGCATCAAAAAAGATGGGTATAAGCAGCACACCTTTCTTTATTGTCAATGGAAAACCTATATCCGGTGCTAATACGCCAGAAATAGACAAGGCACTACAACAGAAGTAAGTCTCTTCATGAAAAAGATCGGGGTAATTTCTGATACCCACCTCAACAGACCTACGGATGATTTCAAATCCACGTTAGACAAGTATTTTGCTGATGTCGAAATGGTTATCCATGCAGGAGATATGACAGGGCTTCTCGTTCATGAGTTCCTATCAAATTGGGATTTACGGGCAGTGGCTGGCAACATGGATGACTATGATCTGAGCGCTATACTTCCGGAAGCAAGAATTGAAGACATAGAAGGACGAAAGATAGGCATTACCCATGGAAGGGGCTCACCGTTCTGGTTGGAACAGTTCGTCCTGGGTAAATTTGAGGACGTTGACATTATAATTTTTGGCCATTCCCATATTCCTCTGTGTACCAAGAAAGGCAATATCCATCTGTTTAATCCAGGGTCATATAGAAGCAGCAGAACCATGGGTATTCTCGAACTTGGAGACGAGATATCATTTAACTTTATAGAGTTAGGTTAATGGAAAAAATTTATCTCTCATTTCTCTGGCATATGCATCAACCTTTTTACAAAAACCTTTTTACAGGCGATTACTTACTTCCTTGGGTGCTTCTCCATGGAACCAAGGATTATTTTGACATGGCTTACATTTTAAAAGAGTTCCCAGGCCTAAAACAAAACTTCAACCTCGTTCCGTCCCTCCTGAGGCAATTAATGGATTATGAAGATTTGCAGACAAAAGATGTTTACCTTGAAATATTCAGAACGGAGCCCAAGGATCTCAACGAATCTCAAAAAATCTACCTTTTAATGAATTTTTTCAATGCAAACTGGGATAACATGATTAAGCCCTTTCCACGGTATTATGAGCTTTTGAAGAAGAGAGGTTTTTACTATCCAAAAGAGGGAATAAAAGAAATTAAAGATTATTTTACTGATGAGGAGCTGCGAGATATTCAGATATTTTTCTTCCTTGCGTGGATAGACCCAATATTCTTTGAAAAGTTTGATGGTTTAAGATATTTAAAAACAAAAGGTAAGTCATTCAGCGAGGATGATAAAAAAATAATAGAAGAAGTTCAGCGAAGCATTCTAAAAGGCATTATACCTCTCTATAAAGAACTTTCCAGCGATGGCACAATTGAGCTTTCCACATCACCCTATTACCACCCGATTATCCCACTGCTTATAGATAGCAATGCCGCCAGGGAAGCGTTACCGGATGTTGCTCTTCCCGAAAAGATTTTTAGACAAAAAGGGGATGCATCTCACCAGATAAAAACAGCCATAGATTTGTTCTCCCAATTCTTTGGATATGTCCCACGGGGCATGTGGCCACCAGAGGGTTCTGTGAGTAATGATGCATTCGCTCTGTATGCTGAGAATGGCGTGGAGTGGTTGGTTACAGACGAGGACATTCTTTTCCGGAGCCTTGGAGTAGACAATACACGGGACGGATATGGAAATCTCATGGGTCCCGATCTCCTCTATCGACCTTATGTATGGGAGAGGGAAGGGAGGTCCCTTAAGGTTCTTTATCGGGATAAGCAACTTTCTGACCTGATATCATTTCACTACTCTCGGATGGGAGCAAAAGATGCTGCTGAAGATTGTCTGAGAAGACTTAAAGAAATCAGGAATTCAGTAAAAGGCCGTATTAAAATGCCAATTGTAACCATAGCCATGGATGGAGAAAACGCATGGGAAAACTACACGAATGACGGTTGGGATTTCCTCAGGTATCTCTATGATGGCATTCTTAAAGAGGACAGCATAGTGCCTACCACTATAGGGGAATATTTGAACATTGCTGAAGATTCTGGAAGACTATCGAGTACATTTGCCGGTTCATGGATCGGACACAACTTCTCCATCTGGATCGGGCAGGTGGAGGATAACACAGGATGGAACCTACTTTCGCAGACAAGAGATTTTCTCCAGAACGAAGACCGGGAAATGAAAAACGAGAAAGCATGGGAAAGCATCTATATAGCAGAAGGAAGTGACTGGTTCTGGTGGTACGGTGATGATCATTCATCGGAAAACGATGAGATTTTTGATTTCCTTTTTCGGGAAAATCTTGCAAATGTTTATCGATTCTCCGGCAAGGAGCCTCCAGAGGCACTGGCGATACCCATCCTTCTTGAGGACCAGGAGATTAGGCCAACACGGGAGCCCATCGACTTCATTTACCCAAAAATTGACGGAAAAGTAACCACCTACTTTGATTGGATCGGCTCTGGGTTTATAGAAGGAAAAGGTCATGGTGTTGCAATGCATGATACTGCAACACTCATCAAGGGTTGTTACTATGGTTTCAATGACAGCTCTTTTTTCCTTCGCGCTGATATTGATAGAGATTTTATTGAAAATATGGGTGACGTATCTTTTGAAATAACCCTCATTGCCCAGTCTCCAATTAAAATAATATATCGTGTAAAGGGGGCGATCAAGGAGACATCAACCCCGGTTTCGCTGGCTTACTCTGATGTACTCGAAATGGAATGCCCCCTTGAAGGACTGGGGACAAAGACAGGCGAAAAGATAGGCCTATGGATATCGCTGAAGGTTAAAGATATGCTTGTTGACAGGCTTCCCAAGAGAGGGTATATCTCCGTAAAAATGCCATCCGAAAGCTTTGAAATGGAGATGTGGTACGTATAGGGGCTACCAGCGTAAAAAGATTCGTTCAGTTAGCGTAGTATTCCCTGCTCGAGGATAAAGTCTCTTAGCCTTCCGACGCCTTCCTTGAAAGATTCTTCGGAAAAGCCTGGTTTCCATTTGCTTCGTCTGAAAAGATCAGATACAACTAGGAAAGCAATGCTTTTGAGTTTTTTCGCCTTACAAACTGCATAGAATGAGGCTATCTCCATCTCTACAGCATGGATGCCCATCCTCCTATGTCTCTTGATCTTATCCTTTGTTTCCCTGTACAGAGCATCGCAACTCCAGATAAGTGAAGGGACAATACCTGATGTGACAGCTATTTTACGCCATTTGAGAAACCAACTTGAATAGACAAATTCATCATTACTGTTAAGGTAATGGTATGATACACCATCGTGCCGCAAAGCTCCCTCTGCAATAAGAACATCGCCAATAGATATATCACCTGAGATTCCACCGCAATATCCCAAAAGGACAAACTCACGAACTCCGAAGGCAGACAACTCCTCAACAAGGGCAGCTACATTTGGACCACCGAAATAACACCTTGTTACAATTGTCTCGCTATTAGTAATCCTGAAAAGACTCCGGAAACCTGTCCACGACTTTATAGGTTTTTGATGGAAATTTTTGAGAATCGCATTCAAATCACCAATATTAAATGTGATGATTGCCCTTCTTGGAAGTTGGAGTTGTTCAAGATTTTTACCTGTAAAAGCCCTTACGATATCAGTTGGCTTCAGGACTGGCGACGAAGGATCAAAGAGATTTCTCAAGAAATCTTCTCTTTAGGCGTTCATAACTTGTATAGAGATGCTCAGATATTACCCGTGTTTCTCCAAGGATGGGCATAAAATTCGTGTCTCCAAACCATCGTGGTACGATGTGAATATGGCAGTGTTCCTCAAGTCCTGCACCGGCAGCCCTGCCGATGTTCATACCAACATTCAGCCCATCAACGTTGAATTCTTTTTTGAGAACAGCGACCATGATTTTCACGAGTCGCATCATGTCGAGTGTCTCCTCGTCTGTCAAATCATTAAAGGAACCGACATGTCGTATGGGAACTACCATGACATGACCATTTGTATAAGGAAATCGATTTATGATTATAAATGCCGTGGTATTTCTTCCCACCACGAGCGCTTGCTCATCATTTGACGTATCCACACAGAGAAAACATGTGTTATCTGGTTTTGACGATGCGGTGATGTACTCCATTCTCCACGGGGCCCAAACTCGATCCATATTAATCCCTCAGAAATAGATAGTCCTTCCAATAATCAGGTAGGCTTGTGACGCCAAGATGCAGCATAAGCATATAGAAGCCGCTCGGTCGGGAAGGTCGCTTCCGTGGCAACATATCAACTTCGTCGGGAAGCTTATCTCCCTTTTTGTGGTTACAGCGAATGCAAGAGGTTACAATGTTCGTCCATTCCGTAGTCCCACCTCTGGATTTTGGTATTATGTGATCACACGTAAGGCCTTTGGGGTCATGTCTTTTGCCGCAATACTGGCAGGTATAATCATCGCGTAAGAAGATATTCCTTCTTGAAAATTTAACGTTCGTATGATTATTGCGAACCAATCGAACAAGACGAATAACCGCCGGTTGCTTGATGTTCTTTGAAACGCCTTTTATCTCTTTTTCATACTCTTTTAGAACTTCCACTTTTCCGAGAAAAATGAGTGTGACTGCTTTTCTCCACGAAAGCACACTAAGGGGCTCAAAAGTTGTATTGAGAAGGAGCGTCCTGTCCATCAAACTCTTGAAAATTACCGTTTTTTTGCCTGATTGTCAATACCTTTCAAATGGTTATACGTGTTGAAACATAGAACGAATTCATTTATTTCTGTAATTTAGTAGGATTCTATGGTAATAAAAATCACTATTATACATCGCGAGGAGATTGAGAAATGGCCAATTTTGATGAAGAAATTAAAAAGGTTGATGATACCGAGGATCTTTTGAAACTTCTGGAAAATCAGGAGAAGAAAGGTACCAAGAAAGGTGGCGACATGCTATCTTTTTTGAAAAGCTTACCAATTGGTACTATTGTACTTGTTATTGTTGTAATAATCCTGGGAGCAATGGTGCTTTCCCTTGGCTCAAATATCGCTGGTTTCAAGGGAGAACTTGCAGAAATAAAAAACATTAAATCCCAGGTTGCTGACTTGGAAGGAAGGCTTGAGAAGTTCATGAGAGAAAGGGATGGGCTAAAAAGCGAGGTGGCCCAATTAAAAAACGAAATAGATAACATGAAAGCCCAGAAGAGGGAAGCTGAAGCGAAAGCACTGCAGCAAAAACAGCAAGCTGAAAAAAAGAAGCCAACCCCTGAGAAACCAAAACCGGCTAAACCTGCATCCCCACCAGTAAAAAGATAAAAGACATTAGCATTATTTTAGGAAAGGTGTTCCGTCACCTGTGTAAAAAACACCTGCTACGGCCCCCGTAATAAAGCAAGCTATATTAGATGCCAGGAGTGCCCATAGCCCAAGGACAGATATATCCTTTGTTCTTTCTGGGACTATGCTTGCTGTTCCTCCTATAAATATGGCAAGGGAAGGTATGTGTGCGAATCCACAGAGGGCATAGGTTGCAATGACAACACTTCTTTCATAAAAGATCTTTCCCTCTTTAATCATTAACGCAAGGTCTTGGTAAGATTTTACCTCTGTTTCTATGATCCTTTCCCCAATGATTCTTGCAATAGCCTGTGCGTCCGCGTATGGAACACCCATGGCAAGTGTAAATGGATAAAATATATATTGCAGGACTGTGTGGAGGGTAATATCAATCTTTATACTGAATATTGAGCTAAAAAGCTTTCCACCATAAAGGAGAACAGAATCGATAAGAGAAATAAGTCCTATAAAGGCAATCAGTAGGGCGCCAATTCCAACGACCATTTTAAGACCCGCCATGGAGCCGTTGATGATTGACTCGACTACATTATTTGCCTTCTGGTATTCTACCTTAACAACAGTTCCGAGGGTGAGCGGTTTCCCTGTTTCAGGGATTATCATCTTACTCGCAAGGATTGCTGCTGGGGCCAGGAGGATTGACGCAGATATAAGATGGCCGGCTACTTTTGGAAACGAATCAGACAGTATAATCACATAAAGGCCTAAAACACTTGATGCAATGGTGGCCATACCAGTTGTAAGGACAACAAGAAGCTCTGATTGGGTCATCTTCGAGAGATATGGTCTAACAGTTAGATTTGATTCTATACCCAAAAAAATCTGGGCTGAGGCACAGAGCGCCTCGGCACCGCTTATCCCCATGACTTTCACAAAGATTCTGGCAAAGAGAGCGATTATTTTATCCATAATTCCGATGTAATATAAAAATTCCATAAGTGCTGCGAAAAAAATGATTGATGGAAGAGCTTGGAAAGCAAGGATAAAACCAATTGAACCTTCCTTACCGGGTGCTATGGCAAGTCTTCCGAAGAGGAATTGTGTACCCTGCAAAGAGCTATCAATTATACCCATGCTAAAATCATTTAAGAAGAGGAAAAACCTGGTTCCGAAGGGTAAACGAAATACTAAAAAAGCAAAGAGAATCTGAAGACCTATGCCCCAGATTATTACTCTTACACTGATAAATCTTTTGTGTTGTGAAAGGAGTGCAAGGAATCCTATGAAAAAAAGAATTCCTAAACATGAAATGAGGTTGTATACATTCAAGATGATTCTCGTGAAGTCGAATTGCTGTGAGTTATTGTACATAGCGATTCATAGTTTTTGCAATGAAAAATCCGCCTCAACGGTCATAAGGAGCCTTGAATGCACTTAAAGCAAATCATTAATCATCCGATAATAAGAATGTCCATCAATATGAATATAAAAACAGGTGTTTCGTGATAATCAAGGATTTTAAGACAAAAGTTTTGAAAATGATAAGCTACCTCCCGCCAATCCCTACGGTTATGGTCGAGCTTGTTCAAGCCCTCAATAATGAAAATATTGAACTGAATGTCCTTGGGAGAATTATTGGAAAAGATCCTTCTATGAGTGTTAACGTTTTAAAAGTAGCTAACTCAGCTTTCTATAAACTGCCTGTGAAGGTCAACACCATTGAGCACGCTGTGCGTATGTTGGGAACAAGAGAGATTGCCTCTCTTTGTATAGCATGCACGGCAGGAAAAACTTTGAAGGCACCTGTTAATCAGCCAACGATAGATCTCAGCATGTTTTGGCAGCATTCAGTGGCTACAGGGGTAATATCCAAGGTTCTTTGCAGCGAATTAGGAATACAGACCCAAAACAACATATATCTTGCAGGGCTTATTCATGATGTTGGCAAGATCATCCTTGATAGGTTCATGCATGATGTGTATAAAGAAATAGTAAAGATCACATACAACGAGAACATCTCAGTAACTGAGGCGGAGCAACGTGTCATCGGTGAATCACATGCGAAAGTTGGCGGGTGGCTTATGGAGGCATGGAATCTTCCACCAATTTTTATAGATGTTGCCAACCATCATCATTCAGTAATGGAGGCCCAGGAAGACAATAGGCTGGAGGTAGCCATAGTCTCTCTTTCGAACCAACTTGCAAGACTCAAGAGCTTTGGTTTTGGTGGAGATATGAGCGGAGTCGTACTTGCAGATATTGACGCTTGGAAGATTATTGATGAAGCATATCCTCAAATAAAGAATCTGGATGTGGTAAAGTTCATTTGGGACCTCGATGAGGCGTATAACGAAATCGTTGCCATGGAGAAAATAATCAACAATTGAATAAGCTAAACTGTGATGTAACTCATTTCAATTAATGTCACAATCCCTATACATAATTTTAAGTAGCCTCTGTAAAGTAGAATATAGATTTTCCGATAATAGATACAAATTGAACACATGATTCTTATGCGACCCGAGTTAAGTATGATAGAAGATTTTGAGAATAAGATTAAACACACTATTGAATACCTTCCACCTATCCCTTTAGTTATGACAGAGCTCATACAAGCTCTGAATGATGACATTGATCTCAATGATGTTGGCCGTATCATCTCCAAAGACCCATCGATGAGTATGAATGTCTTAAAGGTTGCAAATTCAGCCTTCTATGGTCTTAGAAATAAAGTTTCAACAATAGAACATGCTGTGAGAATGCTTGGGACAAGAGAAATAACATCACTCTGTATCGCTTGTAGTGCATGTAGCGTTCTAAGACCCTCATCAAGACAACCAACTATTGACCTTACGTTATTCTGGAGGCATTCGGTAGCAACGGGGGTGTTTTCAAAACTCCTTTCCAGTGAATTAAACATTGGATTGTTAAACAACATTTATCTTGCAGGCCTCATCCATGACGTTGGGAAGATTGTGCTCGATAGATTTGCCCATAATGTATATTCAGATGCAATGCACTTAGCGTACAATGAGAATATTTCAATGTTAGAAGCAGAAATGCGTGTTATGGGAGCTTCCCATGATTTGGTTGGGGCATGGCTTATGGAGAAATGGCAGCTTCCTGATATTTTTAAACAAGTTACCATGTATCATCATCAAACAAGTAATGCACCTGATGAATGCCTCATTGCAGTTTCAATCGTTTCATTTGCCAATCACATTGCGAAGCGCAAGAGTTTTGGTTTTGGGGGAGAAATGGACGGGACAATCTTAAGGGAGACAGATGCCTTTAGGATCCTTGAAAGAATAAACCCCGGAATTCGTGGGCTTGAATTTCTTGATTTTATTGAAAACCTGAATCATGCTCATGAGGACATAGTTGAGATAGAAAGAGTCATAAACGCCTGACTTGCCCCAAACTTTCAAGATGCAGTATAATCGTTCATGCACAAATCATCAAAAGAACCCCCTGAACCAGTTGAAAGACACGAGACAATTAGAAAGTATATCATAGCTCTCTTACAGGATTATGTCATTTCAGCAAAAGAACTCTCTGGTTTTCTGAAAATTCCTGAAAAGGATGTCCATGACCATCTTGGACATATCAGGAAAACGATGAACAAGGGTGGGTATCACCTCGTTGTTAACCCTGCTAGGTGTGTAAAATGCAGTTTCACTTTTCGTAAAAGGGGCAGACTGGCAAAGCCGGGTAAGTGCCCAATCTGTCATGGTAACCAAATTATTCCTCCCTTGTTTTCAATCATCAAGTATCCATAATCCGTGCTTTGCATGATGTAGCTATCTTGTTGATTTTTTTGCCATTATCTGATATAAATTTTGCACCCAATGAAGAATATTGTAACCAAAATATGGAGAGGCGAAGCTAAATATTGGAAATGGTTCTTGTTGTTACCGCTCTATTTCCTTTCAAAGGTCTATGACCTTTGCCTTATTATAAGAAGCTCACTGTATAAGTCGGGAATGTTAAAGATTGATGAAGTGCCAATTCCTGTTCTGGCCATAGGAAATATTACAGTTGGTGGAACGGGAAAGACCCCGTTGGTCGAAAGGCTTGCTTTCAGGCTGAAAGAAATTGGGTTTAATCCAGGAATAATAACACGCGGATATAAAAGGAGCAGGCAAGGTACGTTCTGCGTCGACATTCACAATGATAAGGCAATAGATGTTGGGGATGAGGCGTTGATGCTGGCAAAAAAAATGATAAAAATTCCGGTTTTTGTTAGTAAGAGGAGGGCACCGGCCATTATTGAAGCCATGAAAAAGCATAGTATTGACCTTGCAATACTTGATGATGGCTATCAGGTAAAAAATATAATGAAAAATGTTGATGTTGTGGTTATCAAAGGTGGTCAGTATTGCAAATCCACTGATCTGTTTCCCCTTGGTCCTTGCAGAGAACCAATCAATAGGCTAAAAAACGCGGATGCTATTCTTATTAATAATGGCAGTATTGAACCCGAGATTGCAAGCGTAATAGAAAGTATCCCGACCTTTCATATGGCATATAGACCGATGCATCTTTATAATATGAAGCATAACCTCATTATCCATTACAATGTACTCAAGGGAAAGAAAGTTCTAGCTTTTTCAGGGCTTGGTGACAATAATTCCTTTTTTGAACTCTTAAGATCTTTAGGGACAGATGTAGTGCGAGAGTTTTCTTTTCAAGATCATTACACATATAGGAATAAGGATATTGAAGAATTATCGTCTTATACTGATGTAAATATGATTGTTACAACTGAGAAAGACGCAGTAAAGATTTTCGGAATGACTATACCAGATAATCTTTTTTATCTTTCCATTGAGGCAAATATCGAAAAAGAACAGGAACTTATTGAAGTTATCTTAAATAAAATTGAGGTTTCAGGACTAGCCATTCCTGATTTGGGGGCTGACATTAGGACTCAGAAGCACTGGGTTCATTGACATTGACCAATGAATATGGTTTTTTAGTATTCCTTCAATTCTCTTGCCAGTCAAGGGAATCAATGTATAAGAAACAAAACGGAGGAAAGTATGGCGGATCGAGTATTACTATTCGACACAACGTTACGAGATGGTGAACAATCGCCTGGTAACACAATGAATACACCTGAAAAGTTAAGGGTCGCAAAACAGCTTGAGGCCCTTGGAGTTGATATAATTGAGGCTGGATTCCCGATTGCGTCTGAAGGAGATTTTGACGCGGTGAGACTCATAGCAGAGACTATAAAGAATAGTGAAGTTGCTGGCTTAGCGAGGGCGAATAACGAGGATATTGACCGTGCATGGGAGGCTGTTAAGATTGCAAAAAAGCCCAGAATCCATACGTTCATCTCTACTTCTGATATTCATCTCAAACATCAATTCCGAAAGAATAAAGAAGAAATTCTCAAAATTGCAGTAAATGCAGTAAAGAGGGCAAAGAAATACACGGATAATGTCGAGTTTTCCGCCATGGACGCAACTCGTAGTGATTGGGACTATCTGTGCAAAGTTTTTACAGCAGTCATAGATGCAGGAGCAATCACATTAAACGTTCCTGATACGGTTGGGTACGCCATCCCTGATGAGTTCGGAAAACTCATCCACTACATCAAGACAAATGTGCCCAATATCTCCAAAGCAATTATCAGTGTTCACTGCCACAATGACCTGGGTTTAGCAGTTGCGAATTCGATCGCAGCAATCAGGAATGGCGCCCGCCAGATAGAATGCACCATAAATGGTATCGGTGAAAGGGCGGGGAATGCATCCCTTGAAGAGATAGCCATGATTCTTCGGACAAGAAAGGATTCATTTGGCATTGAAACACGTATTAAAACTGAGAAAATATATCACACGAGCAGGTTAATTACATCCATAACAGGTGTTCCGGTGCAGCCCAACAAGGCAATCGTGGGTGCCAATGCATTTGCTCATGAATCAGGCATTCATCAGGACGGACTTTTAAAATCGAAAATAACGTACGAGATTATGACGCCTGAATCGGTCGGTATTCCTAAAAGTTCTCTGGTTCTTGGTAAACACTCTGGGCGGCATGCGTTTCGTGAGAGAATTATCGAAATGGGATATTCTCTGGAAGACAAAGAGCTAAATCTTGCATTTAAGAGATTTAAAGCGCTCTCTGACATGAAAAAAGATATCTACACCGAAGATATTGAAATGATCATCATGGATGAGATTTACAAGATCCCTGAAAAATTCAAGCTTGTCTATCTCAATGTGACATGTGGAAAGGCAACAATCCCTACAGCAACAGTAAAGGTTGATATTGATGGCACAATGTATCAGGATGTCGGTGTTGGAGACGGACCGGTGGATGCAACTTACAAGATCATTAAAAAGCTTGTCAAGACGAACAGCAATCTTCTCAAGTTCTCCATTAACTCAATAACAAGAGACATGGATGCCCAGGGAGAGGTGTTTGTAAAACTTGAAGAAAAAGGACACACAGTGATAGGCAAGGGGGCTGATACGGATATTATTGTAGCCAGCGCCAAGGCATACATAAATGCATTGAATAAACTGGATTACATAAAAAGCAAGAAAGACGGGGATGTATAGGTATGGGAATGACAATAACTGAAAAAATACTGGCAGCACATGCAGGGAAAAACTCTGTAGAGTGTGGAGAAATTATTGAGGCAAAACTCGACCTCTGTCTTGCCAATGATATCACTGCACCGCTTTCACTGGAAGAATTCGATAAAGTTGGTGCAAAAAAAGTCTTTGATCCCGAAAGGGTCGTTTTTGTTCTTGATCATTTTACCCCGAACAAAGACATACCATCGGCAGAGAATTGCAAAAAAATCAGAGAGTTTTCGAAAAGATATGGTATTAGCCACGTTTACGACGGTGGAGCCTGTGGTATTGAACACGCCCTCCTGCCTGAGGAAGGACTCGTAGTGCCTGGCGATGTGGTAATAGGCGCTGACAGTCATACGTGCACCTATGGTGCACTTGGAGCGTTTTCTACCGGGGTTGGGAGTACAGACCTCACTTATGGCATGGTAACAGGAAAGAACTGGTTCAAGGTTCCGGAAAGTATAAAATTTTACTGTAGCGGCATATGGCAGAAATGGGTTACCGGAAAAGATCTTATCCTTCATATAATCGGATTGATTGGTGTGGATGGAGCGCTTTACGCGTCAATGGAGTACGATGGTGAAGCTATTTCTAAACTCTCAATGGACTCACGGTTTGCAATTGCAAATATGGCAATTGAAGCAGGGGCAAAGAACGGCATTTTTAAGGTAGATGAAAAAACACTGTCTTATATAAAAGACCGTGGTAAGAGGCCCTTTACTATTTTTGAGAGTGACAGTGATGCACATTACAGGGAAGTTTATGAGGTTGATGTGGGAAAACTGGATCTTAAGGTAGCATGTCCTTCGTTGCCCTCGAACGTGAAGGATGCAAAGGACTTAAGCGATATCCGCATTGACCAGGCAGTCATAGGTTCATGCACAAACGGAAGGATTGAAGATCTTGCCATGGCAGCGGATATATTGAAGAACAAACAGGTTGCTTCGGATGTCCGGTGCATCATTATTCCGGCAACTCCCAAGATTTACCTTGAAGCCATGCGCAGAGGATATCTCGAGACCTTTATGAAAGCCGGCTGCATCATTTCTCCCCCCACATGCGGTCCATGTCTCGGTGGACATATGGGGATTCTTGCTAAAGGAGAAAAAGCCATCGCAACAACCAACAGAAATTTCGTCGGCAGGATGGGGCATCCTGAGAGCGAAGTTTATCTCTCGGGGCCTGCAGTTGCTGCTGCGAGCGCCATTAAAGGATTTATCATCCACCCTTCGGAGGTAGTATGAAACTGAAAGGCAGGGTTTGGAAATTTGGCAACAACATTGATACTGATGTGATTATTCCTGCACGATACTTGTCATCAACAGATCCAAAGGTTCTCGGCGAACATTGCATGGAACCTCTGGACCCATCCTTTCCTCAAAAGGTCAAAGAGGGTGACATTATCATAGGGGGATTTAATTTTGGTTGTGGGTCCTCCAGAGAACATGCACCTATAGCAATATTGGCTCTTGGAATACCCCTTGTAATTGCAAAAAGCTTTGCTAGGATTTTTTACAGAAATGCCTTTAATAAAGGGCTTGCCCTTCTCGAAGCTGATATTTTTGACGAAATAGAACAAGGCGAAGAGATTTCGGTGGATATTTCCACCGGGGTCATCAAGTGGGGTTCGCGGGAGGTCAAGGCAAAGCCCATCCCGCCCTTTATGGTAGAGCTCATCAATGAGGGAGGGTTAATAAATCACTTACGAAAAAAACTGGAGGAAGGAAATGACAAAATATAATGTCGCCGTTGTGGGCGCCACCGGAGCAGTAGGAAACGAAATGGTAGCAACCCTTGAACAAAGAAAATTTCCCGTAAAAAAACTAACACTTCTTGCATCGGCAAGAAGCATAGGAAAAACTTTGTCATATAAAGGAGAAGAAGTACCTATTGACGAGCTCAAAGAAGATTCTTTTAAGGGAATTGATATTGGACTTTTCTCTCCAGGCGGAGCAGTAAGCACGAAGTTTGCGCCTATTGCCGCAGCAAGCGGTTGCGTCGTCATTGATAATACAAGTGCTTTCAGAATGGAGCCTGATGTTCCCCTTATAGTGCCGGAGGTAAATGAACACGCTATTGCCCGGTATAAAAAGAGGGGTATTATTGCGAACCCGAACTGTTCGACCATCCAAATGGTGGTAGTGCTGAAACCCCTCCATGATGCTGCAAAAATCAAGAGGGTTGTTGTTTCAACTTACCAGGCAGTCTCCGGAACAGGTAAGAAAGCCATATACGAATTGGAACAACAGATACTTGCCATTTATAACAACAAACGTGTTGAGAATAAAGTATATCCATGGCAGATTGCATTCAATGTTCTCCCCCATATTGATTCTTTTCTTGAGAACGGCTATACAAAGGAAGAGATGAAGATGGTTAACGAGACGAAGAAAATTATGGAAGATGACAGTATAAAAGTAACGGCAACTACTGTAAGGGTTCCTGTGTTTTATGGCCACTCAGAGTCTATCAATATAGAGTTTGAGAAGGATTTAAGCCCAGACAAGGCAAGAAAGCTACTCAAGAAAGCCCCTGGCGTTAAGGTCATTGACGATCCGGCAAAAAACAAATACCCTCTTGCAATTCATGCGGCAGGTAAAGACGATACATTTGTGGGGAGAATAAGAAGGGATGAATCTGTGCCATATGGGCTCAACCTGTGGGTTGTCGCTGATAATATCCGCAAGGGCGCTGCCTTAAATGCTGTTCAAATAGCAGAAGTTTTAATTCAGAAGTATCTCTAATAAACAAAAGGCTCATGGTTTCCTTTACCTGTAGAATACCATGAGCCTTGTTCTATTAATGGGGCTTGCGTCGCCCTCTCCATGAACAAAGTCCGTGGAGCCACCTCGCCTTAGCGCCCAAGAATGGGCTGGTTAATCTTTGCCCCATAATCCTTTAATCCTGTCTTTTTATGGGACTCGCGTCTCCCCATTAGGGTTCTTGTTTTGTTGGACGAGTTTGTTGGATTTCATGAATCTCTTCTTGAATCTCATCTATTTCTGAACGCATGTGAGTTATTAAACCGGTTTTTTCTTTGATGAATTGATCGTCCTTACTGAGATTTCTTCCGGCAGTCACCTCATCATAGGTATACTCACCAATTTCGATAAGAAGCTTATCAATGGTTCGTTGAATTTTTGCAATATCGAGATACTTCTTTTTACCGAGTTTAGCCTGTTTCTCAACATTGAAAGCAATGTCTTGGGCAGTTTCTTTAAGGGCCTTTAAACCATCCTCGGCCATTTTTTTCCAATCATCTATTGTTGTCATACCGCCTCCGTCGTCGCAATCAATTACAGTAAAATATAGCCGGCATTCATTCTTTTTTCAAGTGTTTGGGTTATTACTCTGCCTTATATAGTTTGCTGGAGTAATCTTCAACAGATTGTATGACTATATTACTAAGCACTTATTGTGAACAACTGATAGCTGAAATACGCAATAAATTATTGAAATACTTAGACTCTTATGATAGATTACGAACAACCATGGGTAATGGTTATTGTCAATTTCTTTTCTTTATTTGCGGACTATAAGCATGAATATCAGAGCAAGGTTAGAAGAAAGAGAAGAACTGATACTCGGGCCTTTTGCTCAGAGGAGCAGTAGGACAAAGGGAAGGTTGAGAGAGGAGCCTGAGTGCGATATAAGACCGGCTTTTCAGCATGATCGTGACCGGATAACGCATAGTAAATCTTTTCGAAGGCTTAAACATAAAACTCAGGTATTCCTTGCACCTGCCAGTGATCATTATAGAACAAGGCTGACCCACACTCTGGAGGTAGCCCAGATTGGAAGGACCATTGCAAGGGCACTCGCGTTGAACGAAGACCTTGTAGAGGCTATATCTCTCGGTCATGACCTTGGACACACACCTTTTGGGCACGCTGGAGAAGAAGTTCTCAATAAAATTCATAATGGAGGCTTCAAACACTATGAACAGAGTCTCAGGGTGGTAGACATCCTCGAGAAGGACGGATACGGTCTTAATCTTACCATTGAAGTCAGAGATGGGATAGTGAGGCATTCTAAGGGCAAAGGAAGTGTTGTTATTCGAGACGATTGTGACAGGCCACTTACAAAAGAAGCAGAGGTGGTTAGAGTTGCTGATATTATAGCCTATATCAATCATGATATCGATGATGCCACACGGGGTAATGTGATTCATGAATACGATCTTCCGAGAGAATCCAGAGAGTATCTAGGAGAGACCAGTTCAGACAGAATTGATACGATGGTCAGAGGAGTAATTCAAAAAAATCTAAATGCTATCGACGCAAGGGTTAGTTTTAGCGCGGAGCTTGAACGCCACATTGTCACGTTAAGGGATTTCCTTTATGAAAGAGTTTACGACAGTATAACGGTTCATCAGGATTTTTTAAAATGTTCAAAAATCATTGAAGATCTCTATATCTATTTTCTTCGCAACAAAGATGCTTTTCTTGAAGAGACAGAAAGGAATGATTACTATGATGACCCGGCAGTGTGTGTATGTGATTTTATAGCTGGTATGACTGACAGATATGCGTTCAATTTGTTTGAAAAAATATTTCTGCCCCTACCATGGAAGATACAGATATGAGAATAGTTAACAGTTATGTGAACGGTGTGGGCTTTGCAAACATAAAAACAGGCTCGAAGACTTAACTGAAAGGAATCGGAAAAGGATGATGGAAAAAGTTTATAACCCTCACGCTATCGAGGGCAAGTGGTATCGGTTCTGGATTGAACAAGGTTTTTTTACTGCAGATAATGAGTCTAATAAACCTCCATTCTCAATGGTTATTCCTCCGCCAAACGTAACTGGATCGCTCCACATGGGGCACGCCTTGAATAACACCCTGCAGGACATCATGGCAAGATATAAAAAGATGTCCGGGTTTAATTCGCTTTGGATTCCAGGGACAGACCATGCAGGGATTGCAACGCAAAATGTTGTTGAAAGAGAACTTGCGAAAGAAGGTTTAGATCGAGAAAAACTCGGTCGGGAAAAGTTTATAGAACGTGTATGGAAGTGGAAGGAACAATCCGGCGGGATCATCATTGAGCAACTTAAGAGACTCGGATGTTCCTGCGATTGGTCCCGTCAACGTTTTACTCTGGATGAGGGGTTATCACGAGCGGTAAGGGAAGTCTTTGTCAGGCTCTACAACGAAGGATTGATATACCGGGATAACTACATTATTAACTGGTGCCCCCGATGCAAGACAGCGCTTTCAGATCTTGAAGCAGAACACGAGGAAACAAAAGGCCACCTCTGGCATATTAAGTATCCTCTTGCAGATGGATCCGGTTATCTGACCGTAGCAACAACAAGACCTGAAACTATGCTCGGTGATACAGCTATTGCTGTTAATCCCGAAGACGAACGATACCGCAATTATATTGGTCAGTATGTAATGCTTCCTATTGTTGATAAAAAAATACCTGTCATAGGTGATTCTTACGTAGATACCTCTTTCGGTACAGGTGTACTAAAAGTGACGCCTGCCCATGACGTTAATGACTTTGAAATAGGGAAGAGACGTAACCTTGGTGTAGTAAAGGTTATCGATGATGATGGAAAAATGAATGAAAATGCCGTCCATTACTGTGGAATGGACAGGTTTGATTGCCGTGAAAAAATTGTTAAAGAGCTGGATAGTAAGGGTTTGCTTGAAAATATCGAACCCTATGCCCTTGGTGTGGGCAAATGTTATCGCTGTAAAACGATAGTAGAACCAAGCTTATCCCTCCAGTGGTTTTTAAAGATGAAGCCTCTCGCTGAGCCGGCAATCGAAGCGGTTCGTGATCACAGAATTAGGATAATTCCTGAAATGTGGGAAAAGGTCTATTTTGAATGGATGGAAAATATAAGAGACTGGTGCATTTCCCGTCAAATCTGGTGGGGCCACAGATTGCCGGTATGGTATTGTGACCATTGCAATAAAACGTATGTTTCCGTAGAAGATCTTACTACATGTGATATATGCAAGAATGATCTAAGAAGAGAGACTGATGTTCTCGATACATGGTTTTCATCTGGTCTATGGCCCTTTACAACGCTTGGTTGGCCTAAAGACACAACAGATTTACAGACTTTTTACCCCACTTCGCTTCTGATCACAGGTTTTGATATCCTCTTTTTTTGGGTAGCAAGGATGATAATGATGGGCTTGAAGTTCATGGGGGATGTGCCATTTAGGGAGGTATATATCCATGCCCTTGTCCGTGACGCCGAGGGCAAGAAGATGAGTAAATCTAAGGGCAATGTGATCGATCCTCTCATTATGATCGATCAATACGGGACAGATGCTTTCCGTTTTTCCCTTGCCATGCTCGCAGCTCAAGGAAGAGATATATTACTTTCAGAAGAACGCATAGAAGGGGTTAGAAATTTTGTCAACAAAATATGGAATGCATCGAAGTTGTCTCTCTCATTCATTGGTGGCGCTGAATTTAAGGAATCCCATGAAAAATCTTCTTTCCTGCCAGACCGATGGATTCGTTCACGGTTTCAGAAAATGGCGCTTGAAGTGTCCGAAAGCATAGAAGGATATCGATTCAACGAGGCTGCAAATATCATATATAATTTTGTTTGGCGAGAATTTTGCGACTGGTACCTCGAACTGATAAAGCCAAACCTTTATGGGAAAGTGACAGCATTTAATCCTGAAGCTACACGATCAATTCTTTACAGAACCTTGTCTGATATTCTCAAGGCACTTCATCCCTTGATGCCATTCGTTACCGAAGAGATATTTCAGCGTATCCCAGGAAACGATCAGGAAAGCATAATGAATGCAACCTTTCCTCGGTTTGATAGCAGTGAATTCGATGAAGGCGTTGAAGACCGCATGGACCTTCTCATGGGCGTCATTGATGTGGTGCGAAACATTAGAGGTGAAACAGGGATTGCGCCACATGTAAAGGTCGATGTAATAATCCGAAGCGGTAGTCACCAATCACTTTTGAATGAATACGAGTATTACATACGGGAACTGGCAAAGATAGGTCACCTTGCTTTTATAGATGGTGCTGCTCCGGATCATTCGGCAGTTGGGGTTTATAGGGAAATAGAAATCTTTGTTCCCCTGAAAGATCTTATTGATGTTTCCAAGGAACTTTCACGAATCAATAAAGAACTGGCTAAGATCGATGAAGATTGTGAGAAATTGATACAAAAACTAAATAACCCTTCGTTCATGAAAAAGGCCCCTCAAGAGGTTATCGAGAAGAATCAGGCTAATTATGAGGAATTGCAGAAAAAACGAGAAAAACTTATTGTAAGTAAAAATCTATTGGAAAACCTCTCGGGGAGTTAAATGCCGCTTAACCTTATCACGGTTGAGAATTTTGTTGCAGAAAACAAAGAACGGATGGGCGATAAGGCTTTACTTCGTCATGAACGATACACAATCCTTTCTAAGTTGAGAGACAAACTTCAGAATTCATTGGATGATTATATCCGTTTCGAGAGTGAATTATCCGCCCTTGTTGTTGACAAGATAACCAGTGCAAGAACTTATCAGGATTTGCTTTTATGCCATAAGCGTGCCGTAGGAGGTATTGAGAAGTATTTTATTGAAGAAGACACAATTGTTGACGTCCATGATCTCTTTCGTATAGTTCGTGATGGCATAACTATCAGGGTCATAGAACTTGTAGAAGAAGAAATGGAAAAAGAGGGATATAGATATCCTCCGACAAATTTCGTTTGGATAGGGCTTGGTAGTGAAGGGCGAGATGAGCAAACAATTATGACTGACCAAGACAACATGATTTTGTATGGAAAAGCAGAAGATAAATTTGGCACAGATTTTTTAAGAAAGGCATGCTACGAAGATTTCAGAATTAGTAAGGAAGTTGGCAGTCTTCAAGAAATAACTGACAAACAAATGCTTGACTTTTATTTTAGGGTCTTTTCGGAAAAAATTGTCGAAAGACTCCATGCAGTGGGTTTTGAAAAGTGTAAAGGCGGTGTAATGCCCTCGAATGAAAAGTGGCGGGGTTCGCTCATAGACTCTCATGATAGGTTGGTTCAGAGAATAACCTATGAAAGAGGAATCTTCGAGACCCTTGACATCATCATTCTGACCGATGCGCGTGCAATATATGGTGATAAAACTTTGCTGACCAGTTTTAATCGAGATTTCTTTGCCATGCTGACCGACAACAAGGCAGTTATGAAAGACTTATATCAGTCAGCAGTTCTTATGCCGACAGCGTTGAGCTTTTTCGGAAATTTTAAGACGGAAAAAACCGGTGAGCATAAGGATATGATCAACATTAAACTGCTTGGATGGGCTCCACTGATTTTAGCAGTTCGCATGGTTGCACTAACCAACGATATTTTCGAGACAAACACCTTGAGGAGAATCAGGCTTCTGAGAGAGAAAAATGTTATCAAGAAGGAGATGGAAACAGACCTCATGGACGCATACCTCATCTTTGTCAGATTGCGTCTTCAAAACCAAATCAATAACAAAGAAGGCAATCAATCTAATATGAATTTCTTGTATCCAAGCAATCTGAGCGAAGATGAACAGGGGAAGTTGAGAAAGGCTATGCGAACTGTCGAAAGTTTCCAAAAGTTTATTCAGGAACGGTTATTGTTCGGACAACCGATCTAAGGAGGGATAGATGAAGGTCGTAGAGCTTATGAATAAAAATGTGGTGACTTGTCACCCAACTGAAAAATTAAGCGTTATCGTTAATAAGTTAGAACTATTTAATATAGCAGGGATGCCTGTAGTGGAGAAAGGAAAACTTGTAGGTATTATCTGTCAGAGCGATATGCTGAAAGGTTTGAAAACTGCCACCATGCAGGATTTGACCGTTAAGGATGTGATGGAAACGAATGTGGTTTTTGTATCTCCCACAGAGTCTGTTGTGGTTGTAGCGCGGATTATGGTTGAAAAACACATCAACAGGATACCAATTGTTGAAAACGAAAGCGTTGTAGGGATAGTGACGCGTGGCGATATCATAAAAGCTGTAGCAGAATGTGGGTAAATATAACAGTTGAGAAGCCAATAAGATGAACATAAAGAAGTCGAGGACAATATGAAAATAACAAAAGAGGTGGTTGAGTACGTTGCCCATTTAGGCAGACTTGACCTTGAATCTCACGAGGTTGATCTTTATACAAAACAGCTTGATCGAATTCTTCAATACATGGACAAACTCAACACGCTTGATACTGAAGGTATTGATCCAACGAGTCATGCAATTCCTGTGGATTGCATGTTGAGAGAGGATTTTGTTAAGGATTCCTTTGATATCGAATCATCGTTGCAGAACGCTCCGGAAAGAAAGGGAAATTTCTTCAAAGTACCTCCAATAATTGAAGTGGAAGAGTAATAGCCCAGCATAGTGCATAGGGCAAAGAGTTTAAAGCTATTTTTTGTACACCCGCTATTGTGCCTTGGCGATAGGAGATATTGTGGAAAATATTCTTGATATGACAATACAGGAGACAAGAAGCCTTCTGAGAAAAAGAGAGATTACCGCTGGGGAATTAACATCCCTTTATCTGAAAAGAATACAAAAATATGACAAAGACATAATGGCGTACCTGAGAGTGACCGAGGAAGATGCCCATAAAATGGCCCGCGATGCTGACAGGAGAATGGATCAGGGAGAGGATGGCCCTCTTCTGGGAATACCATTCGGGATCAAGGATATTTTCTGTACAAAGGGGATTGAAACGACCTGTGCATCCCAGATTTTAAAGGGCTTTATCCCGCCTTATGATGCCTCGATCATAAAGAAACTTAAAGATGAAAACTTTGTCCACCTTGGAAGACTCAACATGGATGAGTTTGCCATGGGATCGTCAACTGAAAATTCTTCATTCCAAATAACAAAGAATCCATGGGATTTAACGCGTATACCCGGTGGTTCAAGCGGTGGTTCGGCTGCTGCAGTCGCTGCAGGACTTTGTGCTGCGGCACTGGGTACAGACACAGGAGGTTCCATTAGGCAACCAGCAAGTCTTTGCGGGGTGGTTGGCATGAAACCAACATATGGAAGAGTTTCACGTTATGGCCTCATTGCATTTGCTTCTTCCCTCGATCAGATAGGACCTTTAACAAGAAATGTCACAGATTGCGCTATTGTGATGAACGCTATTGCTGGTTACGATCCCATGGACTCCACATCGATTCCTCAGCCACTTCCTGATTACACTGAGCACCTGGGAAAAGACATTAAAGGCTTAAGAATTGGTATACCAAAGGAATACTTTATCACAGGCATGGACTCTGGTGTTCGGAAGATAATGGAAGAATCTTTATCTGTATTCGAAAAACAGGGAGCCACCCTTATTGATATCTCTCTTCCCCACACGGAATATGCTGTAGCCACGTATTATATCATTTGTACTGCTGAAGCATCTTCGAACCTAGCGCGATATGATGGCGTGAAATATGGTTTGAGAGCAGAGGGGAAGGATATTATCGATATGTACAAGAAGACAAGGCTGAAAGGTTTTGGTAAAGAAGTAAAAAGGCGTATTATCTTGGGCACATATGTTTTATCATCAGGCTACTATGATGCATACTACCGAAAAGCCGGCAAGATCAGAACACTGATACGGCATGATTTTGAAGAAGCATTTAAGAACTGTGACATTCTTGTAACACCGGTATCTCCGACAACTGCATTCACGATCGGGGAAAAGATGGAAGATCCCTTAACCATGTATCTCTCTGATATATTCACCATACCTATTAATCTTGCTGGTTTGCCAGCAATGTCTCTTCCCTGTGGATTTGATATGAGTGGTTTACCCATAGGATTGCAGATTATAGGCAAACCGCTTGAAGAAGCGCTCATGATGCAAGCTGCATATGTCTTCGAGAGCGTGAAGAATTTAAAGAAAATACCGGACGCTTTTCGCTCAAAAACTAGTATGTGAAAGATGGATTTCTCAATTACAGAACGCAATATGAAAAGTTTCATGTGTGCTCTCAGGGGAATGGGGATTGCCTCGTATGTATTCAATAAAAAGAGTATTATGACACTTTCAGTCCTTCAAAGGACCGTCAAGGGCTGCCATAAATGTAATTTAGCTGCAACGAGGAAGAATGTAGTTTTTGGCGAAGGTAGTAATATGTCAAAAGTTATGTTTATTGGTGAAGCTCCAGGAGAGGAAGAAGATGCCCAGGGGAGACCTTTTGTAGGTAAAGCGGGAAAACTCCTTGATCAGTTGATCGAACGTATTGGCTTGAGGCGTGAAAACGTATACATCTGCAATGTCCTTAAATGCAGGCCGCCAAATAACAGAGATCCTGAAAAATCTGAGATTGGTTCCTGCAAAAATTATCTTTTTTCCCAGATAGAACTTATAAAACCAAAAATCATCTGCACCCTTGGGAGACATGCCTACAACACTTTGCTGAGCGTTGATGAGCGGATCACCAAAGTTCGGGGTATCGTGAAGACATACAGAAGCATAACACTCTTGCCTACTTATCACCCCTCATTTCTTCTTCGTAACCAGGACAAGATCAAAGAAGCATGGGAGGATATGGAGCTTTTAAAGCAGCTCCTCAAGGTATGAGGATACTGAACGCTGAATATCTGAAGACTGTTGTTAAGCCCGAAAGGAGGGAATGCAGGGAAATACCCGAGATCAGCTTTATTGGGAGGTCTAATGTAGGAAAGTCATCTCTCATAAACAGGCTTGTTATGCGAAAAATTGCGCGAACGAGTTCTACGCCAGGGGCAACTAAGGCAATAAATCTCTATAAAATTCGTTATGAGTTCAAAGACTTAAGGAAGTGGGTTATTTTTTCAGATTTTCCCGGTTTTGGTTACTCGAAGGTTGCAAAATCTACGTATAGTGCTTGGGAGTCTATGATTGATACCTATATTACAGAAAATGTGTCGATACAAAAACTTGTTTGGGTATTTGACATAAGGAGGGACCCAGACACCCTAGATAAGACAGTTTTTGAATGGATTCGCTACAGTCGATTGCCGTTTTGCATTATACTTACCAAAAGCGACAAGGAAGGGCGTGGATTTGGGCTAAGTAAAAAGGAAGTGCTAAGAAAAGAATTTCAGACAAATGATATATTTGTATTCTCTGCAAAGGATGGGTATGGGAAAGAAGAAATACTCTCTCACTTATTTACAAGCCTCCTAAATCATGAAACATAATAAAATTATCTTTATATAACAGTTAATTATCTTAAATCATTCAGACTAAATATTGATTTTAATTCATATCCTTTTGATTTAATTGTATCTTTACCACCTTCAAGTCGATCAAGAATAGCAACAATCCCTTTGACGGTATATCCTTCTTTCTCGGTTGCCTCTATTGCCTTCAGGGAAGAACCGCCTGTCGTTACAACATCTTCGAGAATTACGACATTCATCCCTTTTTTAAGATTCTTGCCACCTTCAACCCATCTGTTGGTACCGTGACCCTTCGGTTCTTTCCTAATGAGAAATCCACCAAGATTGTCTTTCTTTCCGTAGGCTTCGAGGACTACCGAACAAACAAGGGGGTCTCCCCCTATGCTGACTCCACCAACTGCTTCAACAGCGGGTATCTCCCTTACCATTGCATACATAAGTTTCCCAATGAGAAACATGCCTTCAGGATTTAAGGTAGTTTCCTTGGCGTCAATATAATAGGTGCTTCGTTTGCCGCTTGCGAGAATGAAATCGCCTTCCTCGTAGGATAAGGCTTTGAGAATCGTCAAAAGTCGCTCTTTCTCAGTCATGATTTATTATTATCCCCCTATAAAATATTTTAAAATATGTAATTCAATATTCGTTCAATGTAAATTAAGCCTTTTTCACAAAGAGTTCCATCTGTTCGAGCTCCATATCCCATGGAAATTTCAGCGGGTAACAACCAGAAAAACAAGCGTCACAGAATGAGTAATCAAAAGAGTTCTCTTTATCTCCAATTGCCTTTGCCATTCCGTCGATACTGAGATATGCAAGGGTATCGGATTCCATATATTTGTTTACTTCTTCAACATTATGTGAGGATGCGATGAGTTCTCCTCTAGATGGAGTATCGATGCCGTAGAAACATGGATGTGTTGTTGGGGGGGAGCTAACCCTGAAATGAACCTCCTTTGCACCATACTGGCGAAGCATTTTGATGATCTTTCTCCCAGTGGTAGCCCTGACAATGGAATCGTCGATTACAACAATCCTCTTATCCTTAACCATATCATGGACAGCGTTCAATTTCAGCTTTACTCCAAAATTACGGATGGATTGCTCTGGCTCAATAAAGGTTCTTCCTACATAGTGATTGCGGATAAGGCCCAGCTCAAAAGGAATCCCTGTTTCCTGGGAATACCCAATAGATGCACTGATCCCGGAGTCTGGAATTGGTATCACCATATCCGCATCGACGTGGCTTTCCTTAGCCAATTGTCTGCCGAGGGCTTTTCTTACTGTATATACTGTCCGCCCAAATATGTAACTATCAGGACGAGCAAAATAAATATATTCAAACACACAATATCGGGGATTAACTCTTTTGAATGGTCTGTATGATTTCATTCCATCCTTGTTGATGTATAAAACCTCTCCGGGTTTAATCTCTCTGAGATAGGATGCCCCGACAAGATCAAATGCACACGTTTCGCTTGAAACAACATATGAATTGCTTAACTTGCCTAAAACGAGGGGCCTAAATCCGTATGGATCACGAACAGCTATGAGTTCTTTATCAGTAAGGATCAAGAGGGAGTATGAACCTTCGATCCGTTTGAGGGCGCTGATCAATCTATCAAGAGTGGTATTTTCATGAGAAAGGGCAATAAGATGAATTATTACCTCTGTGTCTGTTGCAGATTGAAAGATTGATCCATAGTTCTCGAGCTCTTCTTTAATAATAAGAGCATTTGTTAGATTCCCATTATGGGCAATTGCGATATTCCCCTTTGAGTATTCAAACATAAGGGGTTGAGCATTTCCAAGCTTGCTTGAACCAGCCGTTGAATACCTGACATGACCAATTGACCCGAAACCTTGAAGTTTCCGAAGGGTTTCAGCATCGAATATTTCAGAAACAAGACCCATTTCACGATGGGCATGCATACCGTAACCATAGGTGCTTACTATGCCTGCACTTTCCTGACCTCTGTGTTGTAAGGCATGAAGACCAAGGTATGTAATATTTGGTGCATCCTTATACCCAAAGATTCCAAAAATACCGCACATTCTTAGACACCTTCTGTAATTTTTTCAATATTTTCAGTAAAAAAACCTATGATATCATCATCCATAAGACAGAAAACAATCTCTCTCAAAGAGGTTGGCTGTGTGCTGAGGAAAGCAGTAACCTCGTGGACAATGATAGAGGCACATCGATCCTTGGGAAAGCCGAATATACCAGCGCTGATTGCCGGCATAGCGAGGGTTCGAAATGATTTCTGGGAGGCAAGAACCAAGGTATTGTGCACAGCGTCTTTCAGCTTTTTCTCTTCATCTCCTTCTCCCCAACGTGGACCGACAGCATGAATAACATGACTAGCCTTCAATCTTCCTCCTGATGTTAGAGCGCATGAGCCAACGGCAACAAAGCCGATATGATTGCTCTCTTCCTGAACGACTGAGCCTCCTTTTCTCACAATTGCCCCCGCAACGCCTCCTCCGTGCTGTAGATAGGAGTTTGCGGCGTTCACAATGACATCAACCTCCATCTCAGTAATATCACCTCTCACAACCTTGATGGTAGTGTTCTTGAAGGTAACGTGCTTGACTATCTCCATCATTTCTGCTGAAAAAAAAGTAATAAGGAATTTGTTTGCTGTTATTAATTACCATTTTAACCACAATATTGTAATATAAAAAACTCTGATGGAAAAGGAAAATGACATTACAAAAGAACCGGTCAGGTGCGTGAAAGGTGTTGGACCAAAGATTGCCGCTTTGTTCAGGCAAAAAGGTCTGAATACGATAGAAGATCTTTGTTATTTTTTACCAAATAGGTATGTAGATAAAAGAGTCATAAAAAAGATACGTGAGGTCACGGAAGGCGAGAATGCTTTGATTGTCGCTAAGGTGGTAACATCACGTCCCGTTTACTTTCCACGGGCCAGAAGGCGGGCTTTTGAGGCAACTGTTCAGGATGAGACAGGATCGTTAACTCTCAGATGGTTTCATGTTGTGCTTCCGTATTTGAAGGGACTCTGCAC
>Ga0105103_10000012_pt1 | contig 79569 bp, 89 predicted proteins | sample PPLLaktember2015_2_FD_79107 | JGI IMG/M metagenome (GOLD analysis project Ga0105103, IMG submission 79107) | Freshwater sediment microbial communities from Prairie Pothole Lake near Jamestown, North Dakota, USA - PPLs Lake P7 Core (6) Depth... | ecosystem: Environmental > Aquatic > Freshwater >...
CGTTGCTGGATTGGAGCCTCCCTATCCTTGCAATCGCATGTTCTACCGTAAGCTCCGAGCCAGCGCCTTCAACTCCAATAGCAACAGCCAACGTACTTATATTGGCTTCCAGTTCCTCAATGCTGGATTGAAGGGCATCTTCGAGAGGGCGCGATTGCCATTTCTCGATGGGCACTCCGTACCAGTTCATAGGGCACAAAGCGTCACCACAAAACACGAGTTCATTTTTAGACAGTTCGTGACTTGAAAATGCGGCATGTTTACACAACGGGCACGATTTCAGTTCGCTCATTCATACCTCCTTACGATATGTTGCGTCGTGGGTGTTTTCCTGTTCATCTACTTTTTGCATAAACTCGTCTGTTATTGGTTTCTTCATATCATCATATTGGTAGGTATAGATATAAAGTTCCTCCTCGCAGTAAGTACAAATACCACCACGGGTTTCAGAACCACATTTTGTACACTTACCCATCACCCACCTTCCTTACGATAGGCTGTGTAGCGACTGACGATACAGTCGGGGGAGTGGGTTGTGCCATCGCTATCATACGGGCTTGGTTGAATCGCGTCGCAGTATCGACAAAAATCGCCATCGCGTCTCCACCCATTCGCCACTATACTGCGTAACTCGGATAGCTCGACAAGGGCATCCAAAGCTTCGATAGGGCTAAGCGGGAATATTGTGGTCGGTCTTTCGTCTGTGAGATAATCTACTATTTCATCCACTCGCTCTTTACTAATAATGTTCATTTATTCACCTCTTTCAGGGCGGCATAATCACTCTGCCAAACAGAGATGTCATTTATCACTGCGCTTACACTACGGAAGTGACCCAGCACAAGATTCACTCTCTCCAGCAGTTCACGGGAGACGATTAGCTCTTTTGCCAAATCATCAACCTCTCTGGAGCCACGAACCCACTTCCAGTCACCAGAGGCTAGTTTTTTCAATCGCATGTCACTTATTCTGTCCATCATCTATCTCCTTGTCACTCCGTTGTTCACGTAATGTGATGTTGAACGCCTGCCACGCCAGAATCCGCCCCCACCACGTACCGAATGCGAACCACACTATCGAACCTAGAAACCAAGCGGCGACTATTACCATTCCGGTATCTACTGACATAATAGCTACAAGAATTTTGACCAACAACTCCGTGCTCATCGCGGTACCTCCTACAGCAAGATTAGGCTCTTTATGAAATCCGGGTCGGGCTTGATATGCTCCAAACTCCAGTTACGCTCTTTAAGCGCCTCGTAGAACAGAAACCATGGATTGAGAGACGCAGCCGCCCTGAGCTTGGCTCTGGCGTCCCGGTAGTTTGTCTGACGCTTACTGCCCTTCACCTCGACGCACACTATCATTCCGTTGTCCATGACATAAACAAAGTCTGGGGTATACGAACCACCCGGCAGCTTGAACGTGAGCCACTCGTATAGCCGCGCCGAGACAGTGCGCCCGGTGGCGCCACTAATCAGCACAGCATCATACTGACGCCACTCATCCTCAACGGTCGAGCGAGACCGCAGGTAGAATTCCATCAACGTACGGTCGGCTGTGGATGGTGGCTTGCCGGATACCACATAGGCTTGTATGGCTTGGATAACTTCGCTGTCCAAACCATACTTCATTACTTTATCAACCGTGCTGAGTTGTTTTGCACGCGCCATTACTCACCTCCAAATCGTAACCAGTGAATCTCGTCACGCAGTATACCCGTCACCGATTCCGGGAGCACTATCTCAAAATTCACCAAAAGGCTAAAACATAACACGTGGCTCATCCACAACACATGTGGCTTGAAACTATCTGCCAGCTTGTGCCCGGTCTTGGCAGATGAGTCCCCAAAGAACTCTACAGTATCTGTAATGATTTTCTGGACACGCCGCGCATCGCCCGTCGAATCGGCAAGTTTATTAACCGCCAGTTGCAAGCGCTTGGCACGCTGGGCAATCACGTCGTTACTATACAGGCTTTCGTTCTCTTGGGCATTCATAATCAGCTGCTCGAGCAACGCGACACCCACCTCCAAATATATCTCGGGCATCTTACGAATCACGTAGTCCTGCTTGACGCCCTGCTCGATGGAGGTCTTAAACATGACCGATACATCTTCGCCACTCAATAGTGCGCCACGCTTAGTGTGCACGGCGCGATTCACCATGGTATTGTTAAGGCTGGCGACCACGATGTTGAGGTTTGCAAGGATTGCTGTGGGTGTTTGTTCTCCAAACCGGGATACCACGCCGTGCCCTAGGATACAGGACTCTGGGTACCCAGCCCGCCACACGGCACTCATACCGCGACAAAAATCAGCAAGACGCTCGTACCCGCCCTCTGCTAGTTTGGCAACGTATAACGCCACCATCTTGTGCCGCGCAGACTCGAGGGCGCACACACGCAGGTCAGACATAACATCATTGGTATTATATCGGGGATACTTGTCGCCCATGGCGTCCACCAGTTGCTTGGCGATAGCTGGCACATCAGAGTCTGGCTTAATGAACTCGACCTCAGCCATGTCGTTGACACGCTGGTGGTCGATGCGTTTCTCGCCATGCAGCATATTCAGGGCTTCGTCTTTGCTGTCTGCATATACCTTGGCGTAGAACACGCACGCTTTTTGCAAGATGTCTGGGGTGATATCCGTTCTCTGTTCTGACATTATCAATCCTCTCCACGAACTAGATTTGCCGAGTCAGGATTTGAACCTGATTGCCTACCATTTCGTCCATCCACCTGCTTTCGCATTTGACGCTTCACGCTAGGTTGGTAGACCGAGAAGTGTCCTAACCTCCTCTGTGTGTTCCACCACACCGCCCGGCATCATCATTGTAGCACATTGGCAGGTTTTGTCAAGCGCCTCTTTCGGGACTGGCAAGATAGAACTTTTGTTCTTTGAGCGCGTATTCCAAGCGCACCACTGTATCGATGGAGCCGATACGGTTTTTGCGTATCCACAGCTCGGTCTCCTTAACGTTTGAGGCTGAGTTGGAGGCTGAGGCTTCACTCAGGTCTGGGCGGTACAGCATCATCACGCAATCGGCTTTTTGTTCAATGTCACCAGACCACCGCAGGTCAGACAACACCGGGCGCCGGTCGCCCTCCTCAGCACCGCGGTTGAGTTGGTGCACGCACATCACATGCGCATTGTATTTTTTGGACAGGTTCCGCAAATACGTTACGACCGCTGCCAGCCACATCACTGGGCTATCGGATTTTTTGTCGTCCTCGTCGATTTCATCCAAGTGGTCGACCACAATGAAGTCCGGCTTGCACGCAGCCACCGCGTGGTGTATCTCGGACAGCTTTCGGGACACACTATCCACAAACAGGGTGTTGGGGAATTGCTGAGCCAGTCGGGTGGACTCTTTGATAAGCAGGTCGTTTTGCAACTCCGAGGTTTTACCGGCAACCACGTCACGCCACTCGATACGCATGGAGCCCGCGGCTGTGCGTGCCCACAAGTCCTCGCCGCGCAGCTCGGTGCTGAAATAGATAGCCTTTTTACCCATCGACGCGACATACTGTGCCATCTGCCACGCCAGCGCCGTTTTGCCCACAGACGTTCTGGCAGCTAACACGCTCAGCTGGGTACGCTGCAACAGCCCCAGCGCATTATCCAGCGTGCTCAGTCCAGTAGAGACACCATCCCAGCCCTGCTTGACGCTCGCGTTAAATTTGGCAACTATCGTGTCGATATTTTCAAACGACGGCTTGCCTTGGTTGGAGTCCTTGGATAGCGTCTTGCTCATGATATCGACCGCGCCCATCAGGTCTCTGGCGGACATAAACTTCATCGCGCCCTCAATGGCGGTCAGGAAATCAATCTCACGCCCGAGCGCTACCATCCGGTCAGCATAGTGGTCGATTCGTTTCAGGTCGGGGGTCTGGTTTATCCAGTCAATAAATCCGGCGTCGTTCTGGATGGCGTCGAGAGCCACCATGGGGTCTTGAGATTCCAACAGCGCACGCCAGACCTTGCCAGCGGCAACGTCACAGAACGAATCCGGGGATACCCATGCATATTCACTCAGGGCAATCTTGGTGTCATGTCCAATGGACGCTGCCACAAACCGGCGCTCGACGTCGCGTTTTTCCTGCGTGGTCGCCCGGAGAACATCACCGGTGCGTATCTTGGGTTGTAAAGCGGGAGACTGATTTTCGGCTGTCATCACCACACCTCGTTTGCGGATTCTATTCCAAGGTCACCCTTACGCTTGGGTTTTGACTTGAGGCTGTAAGCCATGTTCGTGACGCTTTTGGGTGAGCCGATAGGCAGCTCGTCCTCGCGCATTTTTTTGATAGCCCGCTCGATATCATCCGGCGTCAAGCCTATCGCAATCTGCTTACGAAATTCCTTGAGCCAAAAACCAAACTCGTCCCCGGTCGCCATTCGCCCGAACAGGGTGCAAAACCGCTGGGCAAGCACACGTACATCCTCTGGGAATTTACTGGCGTCGATAATTTTGACCTCGTGCTCTTGTGCGTTCCGGGCTATCCCGCGGTTCATCGCTTTGCGTGCGCTCTCCCTCCGAAGAATTGCAGGGTTGACCCCTTGTGGGTCATCTGTCGTAGTCTCTGTTAAGTTAACAGTATCAGGTACTGTTAACGTTAACGGTACGCTAGAGGGAATTTCGGGTGTAGCATTGTCCGCTGGCGGACAGGGCGATGTATCGCCACAAACAGGGTCGTCCTGCCGAAAGACCATCTGTTGACCCTCCTCTGGTGGATTATCATCCGGGTCATTCAACGGAACCATAATGACCGGGGAGGCATGAACCACAGCCGGGCGAAACGGTATGATGGGCTTGGAGACCACCGGTTTGTTTTTATCAATAAACAACTGCCAAAGCTCACCTAGCTTTTCGAGGTCTAGCTCATAATAGGTGGTCTGGTGCTCTCTCCACATCCCGACCGACAACTTAACGATACCCATATTTGCCAGAAGCTCTTTGGCTGCCCGGAGTCCATACCGGGACATACAGAGCTCGTCACAGAACTCAGCATCCGATTTATAGATGCCCTCATTTGCCGCCCTCGGGTACCAGTATAGCAACTGCCCGAGCAACACCCCGGCGTCATAGGAGCCTGTGAATTTGATGAATGCCTTGGAAACCATGAAGTAATTCCTGTCCCCCGAAACTTGCAGTAGCGTCGCCGCCAAAGAATTTGTTGACGTCATCGAGACCTCTCTCAAACTAGGATTCCCTCAAACCGAAAACAGGGTGACCACTATTCTACAGAGTTAAGTCCTTAAAGTCAATAGAACAAACATTCTGATGTACTAAAATGTCAGGTATTGACATTGTGTTTACAATATGCTATAGTGGACACACATATAGGAGTGACTATGACAAGGAAACGTTTTGACAGTCAGTTTGCTTTCCCGTGGAGCCACGTGATGCGTGAGGGGTACGACAAGTTAGCCGCAAGGCGGAACACGACCGTATCACAAATCATTCGTGATGTCCTGTGGGACAATCTGCTTAAAGAGGGCTTAGTGAAAGACGAACCACTAACCCCCATCGCTCAGCCCGAAACAACTGAGTAGACCAATCAGAGAGGATAACAACACATGACCGACCCAACCCCAAGCGGTGCGGCTGCTTCAACGCCGCAAGTAACAGCCACCCCTGACCCCCAGCCTGATATTATCATTCAGGATGGCGAGCAGGCTTTACTGGGTGAGGCTGGCGGTATCGCGTATACGGATAACTGCCTGCTTGACCCGACAACCAAAATCCGTGTGAACCTGACGGCTCGAGGGCTCACCACTGACAAAGCTGCCACACTCTTAATGCAAACCGTGACCCGGTTACTTGCTCAGGGGTGGACAATCGTTGAGAGCGCCAAGAACACGCCGCGCCAATCCACCACCAATAACAGCGCTTCACTTAAGGCGCTCCCTACCAGCACCGGCGCCCCAGCCAAACCAGCTGGAGCCGTCCAGTCACTGGGAGCTCCCGTCAACGTACCCGGACAGGTTGGCGGGTCTGGGGAGGTTGTCAGCATCACCAGCATTGCCCACAATGTTACCAAAAACGGCACACACTGTATCACGTGCCGCGGCGGTAAGTACGTGAAGTGGGGCTTGACCCTCTACCCGGAAAACATCCCGGCGGACTGGCAGGCATTCCAGCAGTGGAACGTTGGAGAATTCTATGCTCTGGAGAACCCACAAAATGTTCTCACCGATGGTACCAAAGTCTTAAAGGTTCTATAGGCTTACGACATGGCGTCCAAACCGGTTATCACCCACCAAGGCTCTATGAATGCCGCACCGTCCATTACCAATCTGGTCGGTAGTTTGGCATCACAGAAACCGCGCCGGGTGGTATCCAAGGTGGATTTGACCAAGGTAGTTGATATGCGCGTGGACTCAGCTATGGTAGACGATAACCACTTGGGCGATATAGATTATGAGGAGGAGGACTCCCTGCCTCGTCTACCATATCGCTGGGGTTGGTATAAAAAAATCAACAATACCATTTATGCGCTGGCATACGCCAAGCCCCGCAGGGGGAATCAAGGCGCTCTCAGGGGAGGGCTCACCTTATTAGATGGTATCGCCCCGCTCTTGGATAAAATATTCGATGCCAATGCTGACGAACCCGCCAAAATGCAACAGCTGCAAAAGCTCTTGATTGACCAAGCTGGTCTATTGGAGGGCAGCGCCAAAACCATGCGCGTGCTGGCAGACGTCATCCGTATTCAAAGCGCAAGCCGAACACCCGGAGTATATGTAGACGACGACCAATAAAAACTGGTACTTGACAAACCCCCACAAAGTGCTATAATCATAGTGTAATACAGTGTAAGACAAATCATTTTCAGGAGAGGTAAAATGACAAAGTTTGTTGGTGCTTATCCGAAAGTAATCAAAGAGGTGCTTACTACCTCGGCAGTCTCCGGCGAAAACGCCATGCTGCTATCGTCACCCGGCTGGGGCAAGACCGAAATGGCTTTGCAGACCGCGCTGGGTATCACCAAGTCCAAAGACAACGTTATCTTTTTAGAGCTCGACCCCGCCACGCCGCCTGAGGTTGTTCGCGGTTCATATGACCCGGCGCAGGCTTTGCAGGGCAAGTTGGTTCGGATGCTTGAGAATACCCCCTACGACCCCAAAGCCAGAATCGTTATTCTGGACGAGTTGTGGCGGGCGAACGACGTCTTGTTCGATGCTCTGGTGCACGCCACCTCCAATAAGATGGCAAACCCGGTAACCAAACCTGTGTTCTGGGGCACCAGCAATTTCACTGGTAAGGCAGAACGCGTGGCGGCTCTGCAAGACCGTTTCGCAATCTGGTACTACCTGTCAACCCCAGACCTCGAAATCAAATCCATCGTGTCGGCTCATCTGAATGATGGTGACCCACAGAACGTGGACGGCGACTGGGCTATCGACCTGCCCGAGCTCAAGACAATTGAGTCGGTTCGTCAAGCCAAACCGAGCCAGTCCACTGTGGACGCCATTCAGGAAATTCTGTACTCACTGGCTGATGAGGCGATGCATCAATCTTTTTCAATCAACCCGCGCCGCATCGTCCAGTGGACTGCCATGGTCTACCGCATGGGTGTTCTGGAAACTGGTAAGAGCGATTTCACAGACATCCCGATGCGTGCCCGTCGCATCCTGCGCTGGGCTTATCCCTGCCCGGATGCGAACACAGCCAGCAAGTGGGCTGAGGTCAGCCGGGTCATGGAGGACTCCATCGGCGCCGCAATCGAGGCATATCGTGCCGAGGCTATCAACAAGTTTCGTAAAGTGTTCAAGCAATCTGATGCGTCCGCTCGGGCTGGTCAGGTTGCAGAGCTTGGTATGATGCTGGCGAATGCAGAGTCCGAGCTGATTAAAATCGGTGGCAAGGACGCTCGTGTGCAAGAGGTTATGTCCGAGCTTTCCAACCTGTTCGGTCGCGCCGTTCGTGGCGAAAAGATTGACTGAGAGGCAGACATGAAAACATGCTCAGCTAAACCAAACGTATCAACTCTCAAGTTAACACCCGGTCAACGCACCCTCGGTGGAATGATAGAGCTTACCTTGGACAAGCCCTTTGGTTTTGGCAAGGACGAAATCCAACGCGCGTTCGACGATTTAGCCGCCGACCTGTTCTGGAGTTACTACGCGGTCGAGCCTGAGCAACTCTCCGTTCCGAAAGACCAACTGCCAACCGAGCGCAAGTTTACTGGTATGCTCATCGACTGGTTACGCCAGACCCAAACATGGCAGGCTGGTCATGAGCGTACCGCTGGCTCGTTGGTGCACTCCGCCCTCACAGCCAACCGGATGTGGTCGCTACTCACCGACGATGACCTTATCCGCCAGATGCTGCAAAACATGGCTGAGTCTGCTGAGCTTGACAAACAGGCTGCCAAAAAAGAGCGTAGCGAAAACAAAAACAGTGACTCTGAATCAGACTCATCTCCCTCCCAGTCCGACGGCGATGGTCAGGATGGTGATGGTCAGGACGGCGATGGTCAGGATGGCGATGGCGATGGTGATGGTGATAGTGATGGTCAGGATGGCGATAGTGACAATCAGAGCCAGCAGCCCAAGGCATCCTCGCAGGAGTTACGAAAACGCGCCAATAGCAAAGCAGCCAAGGCGCAACAGATGTTCGATAAGCTGACACAATCCAAGCACAATGAGGCTTTTCGTGCCGGGTTTGCCCAGCAAGCCAAAACCGATGCCAGCGACTCCATGGAAGTCTTAGCATCTTGGGGCGTGGAGCTTGACAAGATTCAGCCAAACGACATTGGCAAAATTCAGAATCTGCTCAACCGGGGCACTTTCGAGCGCCTCTCGGGTATGGTAGAGCTGTTCGGTCGTGCCAAGGGATTCGCCATCAGCGGTCGTATCAAATCTGCTGAGCGCCGCGGGTTCGTGGTTGTACAGGATGGCTTTACACAAGACATCGCCTCCATCTTTCCGTCGGAGCGTTCGATGCTCATGTCAAGCAACCCGCTGTTACAGGCACAGGCTACCTGTGAGTACGCTGACCATGGCTTGATGGGCATGGTCAAGGGGCACGACACAGACAAGCTGGGCTCGCTGGTTATCGCGGTGGACTCCAGTGGTTCCATGGGCACCCCGGTGCACTTGGACATCAACGATGACGGATTCGGCAGACAAGCTACCCGCCATCAGTCCGGTAGTTATTCAGCCGAGGAGGTTTCCAAGGGTCTGTCGCTGGCAATCACCAAAGCCGCCAAGACATTCGAGCAATACTATCATATGTTCTTGTTCGGCTGTGGCAGCGGATACGACTTTGTAAATTCCAGCACCAGCGACTTGGATACTCTGAGCTGGGCTGGCAAGCAATACGGCGGTGGTACCGATTTCGACTCAGCGCTTACCAAGTGTGTGGATATTATCAATAACGATGTTCCCGAGGCGGAGCGCAACAACGCTGACGTCTTGTTCATTACAGACGGTCAGGCGAATATCTCTGAATCGGTTGCTGAACAGCTCAAGAACCTTAAAGAAAACCGGGGCACTCGTTTTATCTTGATGTACATTGGCAGCGGTATCTCGCAAGTCAAACATCAGTTTAGACATATCTTCGATGCGTATATCGATGTGTGTAGCATTCCCAGCTTCGATGACCTCTCCCGGCAGGTTACCGATGCACTGAGGTAGCCTGAAAAGCATCGGGCTGGATGCGCGACCGAGACCCCACGGCAACATCCGGGGTCTCGGTTTTTTTGTGCTCAAATCGGGGAAAATTCCCTATTGACAAATCCCTGTAAAGTGCTATAATCATAGTGTAATACAGTGTTCAACAAACAGGTTCAAACAGAGAGAGGACAAGCTATGAATCCTAACACACCAGAATTGGTCAACTCAGGGTCGCTCAACGAGGATACGCTGACAGGCTCTTATATCGTAATTGTCGAGTGGGACGGCAGGCGCCCTCCAACCAAGTGGTACAACCGCCTCGCGTCAATTGGTCTGTTCGTGCGTGGTTCCGACGCCGCTAAGGAAACATCTCCAATTGCGCGACGCTATCAATGCAGTGGTAGCCACAGCCGGGCGGTCATCGTCCAAGAGGGTATGATTATCACTCCAGATGAGCACACCGCTCACCTAGTATTCGGATGGGCGCACCAGATGGGTGCCCGGCACGTCAGCATCGGGACTGCCCAGTTTGCCAACCACTACGCCTCTGAGATGGACATGGATGTCATCAAGAAATTCGAGACACAGTTCGGGCTCAACAAACGCGGTCGTACACAGCAACCAGATAAAGAAATCACCACAGCGGTGGTAGTCTGTGAAACCTGCGGACACACCGAGCAGCGCAAAGCGCCATCCAGCCGCGGTCGCCAAACTGTCAACTGCGCCAGCTGCCACAGCAGCAACGTAACCGTGCGGCTTGGAAAAAAGCACACAGTGCGATTCCCCTCCAGCGAGAACGCGAGCCGGTTTGAAATGTGGGCTCGTCAGTACCTATGGGCACAGTCAATCCCGCTCAAAGACGCACCCGCCTATGAGGGCTGTAACATCGCTGAGCCTACCGCCCGAGCTTACGACTTTGACGCGAAACTATCACGCTGCGCGACTGTGGCTGAGGTTGAGGGGCAGATGGGGCACGAGGTCTCTATCGTACGAACAGTCATGGAACAGTGGAAAGACAGCTCGCAGTTTACCCAGACCGAGTACAACGCAGTCGCGTCCTTGGTCTTTTGGTACGCCCATAGTCGGGTGGCAGAGATGGAGAGGGCTAAGCAGGTTGCCGATAAAGTTGAGCACTGGTGGGACGCTGAACAAGCACGCCGTATCGATGGCGCCCGGATATATTATCTGCTGGCAACCAAGCCCGCTGACATCCAGTTATCGGTCAGAGCCCGCAAAAGGTGGTTTGCCTTCGATATCATCGATATCCTGCCGACCGTTGCCAAAATCAGCCTGACCCACATCTCGACCGAATCTGCCGATAAAATCATCCGCTCGCTGGTTGAATCAGTCAAGTAAACCGCTCAGGTCACACAAAAAACCGCCCCGGACTGGGGCGGTTTTCTTTAATACATTCTGTTTTATTGGTTAGAGATAGCCTTGGCAATCTCGACCACCTTGTCAACTTTGTGGGCTGTCTGGCTTCCAAGCCACACCATGACCACGTACAAGACGGGTCTGAAATAGACATCGATGGCTGCCACCAAGTCTGGGAACTGTAACAGCCACGTGGCTAGAACACCCAGAACAGCAGAGAGTCCAAGGATTATCAATGTCTTGAGCTTGCTCGATAGAGCCTCCCACTTGGGTACGCCCTCAAGACCCCACGCAATTGCCCAGCTTATCAGCAGGAAAGCCCCGCCGCCTGTGCCTGTCAACCATTTCAGGACTTCACTTAGATTCGTAGCTGTTTCCATATCGTCACTCCTTAAGGTTATTATACGCCTTTTTTCTTGCGATAGGCTTTACATCTTACCCGGTTATGGATAATCTCAACCGACTCATAATCGGGGTAGTTTCGCTCCATATAGCGCCGGATAGCATCACGGGATATGCCCAGCCGGTGCTCGAGGTCTTTTTGCAGGATATCTCCGGGCTGCATACGTTGTGTGGCGAACCCTCTGGTCATCTCCTCGAGCAACTTCTCGTAAGTTACAGCCGGACTATCGTCGGCTGGGGCAGTTTGTACAGTTTTCGACTCAGTTGCCATTCTCCACCTCGCGTCCGAATCACGACCCCACCGATATGGGGCATCCTGATGCGGTCAGATTTATACACAAAAGGCGTCTTGAGCTGCCAGCCGGGTGTAATGACACACAGCCGGTCGCTATCGCCCTCGCGTGCCAGCGGCACTGTTAGGTACCTGTGCCGATGGGAACGAATGATAATGTCCGGCAGCTTGGCGCCCCACTGCGACGCTTCGACCATGGCGGCGTCCAGCTCCCGCTTGGGGGCACTGGTCTCGTATCCAGACGATGACGAGTTGCCAATGTGGTGGGAGGCGTGCATCAGAACGTTGTCAGGCGTCTCCATCCATAACTCCCACCGGGCGCAGTTACCAGTGGCATCATCTTTGAGAGCACCAATATCCGCAGCAATGCGCTCGGTAGATTGCTCTCCAATACCACCATGAGCCTCTGTGCCCCTAACAACAAAACACTGGTCGAAACCAGCTGCTTTTATCATGGGTTTTATGACATTGACCGCGGCAATCTCTTGTGACTGTACCGAAGGAACTATATCGACCGCCTCGTGGTGATTGCCGTCTATAATGTCTCCGTTGAGTATCAACGCTGTTTTTTTCGCGGTTTGTAAAAGTGGGGGTAGATACTCAGACCAGAAGTTAACCCAGAATCCCCAGACCATCAACTGAAAGGCAGACGGCATAATGCGCCCGCCCGTATCTGTCTGAATTCCATCTGCTGGGCACAACCCTAAATAGCTGCCCACATGCAAGTCGCTTAGAACAACGACTGCGGAGTCATGTATGTAATTAGTTTTTGGCATATGTTTTTGGTTTGGTGTGCGTGAAATTTGAATGAATGTCAGCCATACTGCAAATGCCAATCGATATACGACTGGCAACGGATTTGAGATTTTCAATCTCGGCTTTGGTGTAGTCACGGTGATTTTCTGTTGACACCGAGAATGCCCCGATAAGGTGACCAGATAGGTTAAACAACCCACACAATACCAGTGTGCTGACGTTATGGGTGTCCATACTGCCGTTTAAGGGGCTGGTCGCCGCCTTGTCGCTATTGTGTACAATTACAATCTTATTTTTGGCTAAATCGACCACAACGTCGGCAAAGAGACTCAGGGGAATGTCTTTATACGTGTTAGCGTCCGGCACCATGCCGGTCGTTACATACTGGTGCGTAGCGGTCATTTTTAGGAAAGGCACGCCAGCAAAACTCACAACACCATTATGAAATTGAAACAAGGTGGAATATTTCGCGCCGTACTTCACGGCTGTCTCGGCAAGGGCGGTATCGATTTGGGAATCGATTTTTGCCAGCTGCTCTAGTATAACGGAGCCATCATATGGATAGTCAGTGGTGCGACGCCGCCTTTTGTCGCGCTCCTGCATATCCTTAACCCATGGTATGAACCACACCAAGAGCATCAAAATCAACATCACGAGAGATATCCCGTGATTTTCTACCAACTGTAATATTTTTTCAAAGGTTGTTAAATCCATGCGCGTCTCCTGTATCTCGTTGTTTAAGATGTTGACTTACACTCACACGCGCACAGTATATTTTAGGTTAATCCACCCAGTCCCTCCATTATACATGATTTTTCCCCAATATAGATTGGATATCTCCAGAATAGTCACTACCTGCCCGGCAAGCACATAGCCGCGTACCGGAGAATACATCGTGGCGCTTAGGCGAACAGTAAGCACTGCGGTGTTGATTTTGACGTCGTAGGGCAAACCGGTTGCCGGTGGTTCGATGACGATGGGTGGCGGATTGGCTGGCACACTATTATCATTCAGGAACTTTTTCCACGATGCCTCGTCGCCATACCACAGATTCATGTCAACCGCGGTAGGCACCCCATACACCGACCCAGCCTCAGTCCACTGCCATATCCAGTATGAGCTCCACCCGCTGGGGAGCCTTGGATAGTCGACCCGGTAGTTTGCGACCCAGAGACCATATTTTTTGGTTAGGTTACTGTTCTTGGGTAGGTGCGTGTTCCAATATCCCATCGACGTGTAAATCCATGGAATGCGACCGGTCTTTTGCTGGATAAACGACAGGCAGGTATCAAGCAGCTGGCTGAGCTTGTACGGTTCGGGCTCAACAACATCGCCTAGCCACTCGACATCCAGAATCGGGGGTAAATCGGGGAAACTTCCCACTTTGTTCAGAAAAGTTCGCGCCTGTTTTATTGGGTCAATACGGCAGTCAAAAAAGTGATATGCCCCGCGGGGTATCCCGACATCTTTCATGCCAGCCCAGTTGTAGTTAAACCGACTGTCCCAAAAGTAATCTCCCTGCGTTGCCTTGGCAATACCAAAGCGTATCGCGGGTATCTGGTTGGCGGCAACTTTGCTCCAGTCAATCACACCATCGTGGTGTGATACGTCGATGCCGCTAATTTTATCAATCAAGATTGCTGATGATGGCATGGTGCTCTCCTTTTAAGTCAAGTCATTTCTGTGGCTCTGGTGGACGAGGGATTTTGTTAACAGAGACGTCCAAGACTGGCGGCGTCTCTGGGTCGAGACGCGCGGTAATCTTATTGATAATCGACGCCATCAACACCACTGGTTTAGCACCAACTACGGTGATGCTTCCACATAGCTCAAGTAGGGCTCGGTACTCCTCTTGGGTAAAGATATCAATTGCTGGTGATTCGGATTTCGCGCTCATCATATATCTCCTTATGGATAGTTTATTTGACACCATTATTATACACGATTGCCACGCTCTCGACACTCATGCGAGAGCAGTCAAGCCTTTGTTCTCTAGCACTACAAGTATCGCGTTAATAGCTGCCCGCGACTGAGAATCCACGGTGGCGCCACCTGACGGGTCGGCGATATGTGCCGCTTGAACTACGGGAGTTGCGTTGTGAAACGCGACCTTCTGTGCGGCGGCTGAGCCTATTTTTAATCCAGTGGTGGTATCCGTGATAATGCTTGTGGCATTGGCTGTTATTGTGCCAGCAAATGTAACGTTCTTGGTGGACTCAATCCGCATTGCCTCTACTGCGGTTGCAGACCCCACCGGAGTTGTTGCGAATGTCATATATGAAGATGCATCACCGGAGCCCCACGCGGCAGCTGAATACACCCTTATCCTACCCGATGCAGCTGTAGTTGAGCCGGTCGTGATTGCTCTAAAATCTAGCACCCCTATCCTTTTGTCGGCTGCGCTCGGAGTGATATCCCCTTCCACCGCAAGAACACCCCCAGAGGCAGCCCCCTCCGCAGAGCTGTTATGAATGAATATTCCGTGTCCGCCCGTAATACAATTAACCGATATTGCCTGCTGCGAAGTCCCTGCCGTGACTTGTAACACGCCAAGTTCTGAGCTTGTTGCTGCCGGAGCCGCTCCAATGCCAATGTTGTTATTTCCGGCATCAAACACAAGCAGGTTCGCGTTGGTGTCGCCCTCGTAAGTGATATTAAAATCCCCGCCAGTATCATTGATGATAATATCTGTTGTGGGCTGCAAGGGCATCGCCCCAGCCGCTACGGGGAGGGTGCTCCAAGAGGGAGTGGCGTCGCCGCGCAAGAACTTTGCCGTGTCGGATGGAGAGGCTGGGCATAGCCCTGCCGCAGCACCCACATTCGGCAATATCCCGGCAGCCTGCGCCCCCGTTAGACCGGCGATATTTCCACCTGTGATGCGACCGACTATGCGCTGTTGTAATATCTCGATAGGGTTCACCCCACCATCAGTCCCAGCCGCCCGGCACACTAGGTAGTTCGCAGTTATATTCGCCAGTTTTGACCACGACAGAGCAGCGTCTGCGATAGTCAGCGACAGTGCCCCAGTTGCCAATGTTGCGGTGATACCACCAGAGCCAGACACAGTGAGTTGTTGAGTAACACCATCACTGCCAGCCGCCCGACCTAGTATTCTTTGGTCGGTGGTATTGGCAATTTTTGCCAATGTAATCGCCGAGTCCGCAATTGAGGCGGTAAGCGCCCCGGTCGCCAATGTCAAACCTACTCCGCCGGTACCAGTAACAGTAAGAGCCTGTGGCACGCCATCAGTTCCAGCTGCCCGACCGATGATTCTCTGGTCGGTCAGGTTTGCCATCTTCGCAAGCGTAATAGAGCCATCTGCCACAGTCGCCGAGACCGTGAGCCATGTACCCACGCCGCTCAAAAACTTAGCAGCATCGTTCGGCAAAATCGGACACAGCCCATGGGCAGTGATACTGACATTGAGGTCAGTATTATTGTCCGGTGTTCCGAGGTCATCCAACTTAAGCGCCGTTTTATTGGTAGCGTTTGTTAAGTCTCGGTCAGTGGCATGATAATGCAGGGCGGAATCCCCGCCATCCGTTAAGTCGGTGTGCTGGGTAACTGTGAGGTGGTAATATGAGCCTGCGGAGCCGCCCTGTAAACTAGCCAGTGAGTTGTGGTCTATACTGCCGCCAGTTCCTACAACGGAGGTCAGAGAGATGTTGAGTTGTACTGGGATGCGAGTGAGGCGGCACTTACCCTTGGTGCCAAGAGCTGCGTTCGTGCCCCATGTAAATTGGTATGCAGCAACACACTCAGCAATAGGAAATCCGGTAAAGTCAAACGTATTAATGTCCTCGGCATAGGCTGCGTTCGCGTTGGCAAACTCGCCACGCCCGTGGATAATGACAAACCGGGCAGCACCCGTCAGGTTGGTGAACAACAGATAGGTGTTATAGTAATCGCCGTTTTGCCCCTCGGTCATAGCTCCGGCATTATCATACTGGATATATCCGGCGGCAGTATAACGGAACGGGACTGCCGAATATTCCCACGTCCATGACCCACCAGAGCGGTAGAAAATCACATAGTCGCTTCCGGCACCGCTGGGGTCAGCCAGAGCCGCAAGCGTATGGAACAAGTCCTCGTCAGCAATCTCAGCCTCAGTAAGACTAAACGTATTGTCATCATCGGTCGACCCACCGACCGTATAGTCACCGGGCTCTCCGCCAGACACGTGCATGGTACCCTCGGTGTAGTGATGGATACGATGCCACCGCCTGTCTACGAGAACGGTATGTCGCTCATCCATCAGCCAGTATTTTGGCGTATTGCTCGCGTTCCAAATGATGATAGCCACCGGCACCTTGGTATCGTTCAGCGTCCACGAACTTGTGGACGAGCTTAGCGTGCCATCTACAGCATCTATATAAATGAAGTAAGTCCCAGCGGCAGGCGGCGCCCCCAGCGAAACAGTCTTGTTTCCAGCAATGGTGTACTTGACACCGGCGCGATAATAAGACCAACTGGCGCCCACTGATGTGAGAGTGAACAGATAGGTACCATCGTTGTAAGATAGGCTTGTCTCAACGTTATTATCAAGGAACCCAAAACGATACACGTCGTTTGAGAACGACGAGAGCGCAAAGTCAGATGCATGGAACCCATCCAACAGGTCAGCATTGAGATTCGGGTTCATGGTAATACTTGTGACCAATATGGGCACCGTTCCAGTTGGAACCAGAGACTGCAACGCCCCGTTCGAGTAAAGTCCACCGGTTGTGTTCGTAGCGGGGGCGGCAGCTCCCAGTGCACCGTCCGCAGTATCGTCAGTGTATGTGGTAGTGGTATTATCATTAATGGTGGTGACCAGCAAATAGTTACCGGCTCCGCCAACCACGGTACGATAAATCTTACGCCCAGTAACGGTAGGAGCCCCCACTGGGATATCCGTCAAAGTGATTTTATTATTACCGCCAGTAGTAACCGAACCAATCTCCCCGGCAGTGGTCTCTCCACCCAGCAAATCGGTGAAAGTTACCACATAGTTATAAAGCCCAGTTCCGGGATTGCCCGCGACGCCTGAGTCGGTCGCCGTCAATGCATACCGGGGCGGTACCAATGGGCGTATTTTCTGGGTGCCATGGGATAGAGGAGCGGTCATTCCAGCCGACAAAATATTGAGCTTGCGTTGCAGTTCATATATCTTAGCGGCTAAAATTGAGGTTTCGCTTATCATCACAAATACTCCTGCGATACTGCGGTCAGCTCGATTGATTCTCTGCCGCCCTCATATGTAATATGGACACCGCTGACGTGGCAATCGTATACCTTGCCTTTGTATCCAACTGTAATGATATCCCCATAATTGAAATCAATTCCATATCGAGCGTTCGGGCTGTCGACGATTTTCGCCTGAAACGTGATGCGCGGGCGATAGCGTCTGAGATTATCATTCGCTGCGTTCTGGAGGTTCGTGATGTCTCCAACGCCACCCACATTCAGATAAGCCTCCTTGCGACCAAAGATGCTCATGTTAGACAGCTCCTCGTCCTCTGCCTCGGTCAGCATCTTTACATCCGCCTCCCCCTCTCCGCTGACATAGACCACAGTAGCCATATCAGCATAGTTGTATAGCAATGTCGGCTCGAACACATTTCCAAAGGTGTCGGCAATCTTGAGATTGGCGCCGCTAGTCTTGCCCCGGTCTACACCGCGTTGATTGACATAAGTCATAAACTTAAAGGTTTTTTCAGTTGGGTTAATCACGTCAAAGGCTAGGTAACAACGTTTCGTCGGGTCAGTGGGTAGGAACTGGCTGTTGGCTGCTGACGCAACCTGATTCAGCGCCTCGACCACATTCAGGTATGCGAGCTTCATGTCAACATACGCTAGGCTGGCAGAGATATCTGCATCGACCGACAATGGGTTGAACCGCTTGTAGTTCGAGATAAGGTTCCGTTTCAGGAATCCCACCATCACATGATGCACGGTGGTGGCGGCAATCGTTGCTGTCACGGTAATGGTACCGCCCAACCCAGAGCCGCCATCAGCTACAATCGCCTTGGCTCCAATAGTGGTGTAATCCGCAGTGTGTGCCACCAGCGATGCGTGTTCGCTGTCTTTATAGATACTGATAGAGTAGTTCGGGTCTGAATAGTTAATGACGATGTACAGCATTCCGCTGTCTGTGTTCGTATCGTCCACGCCCGTAATATTTTCGTACCCATCCAGCTGGTTATAGTCATCATGACTTTCCGATATACCAAACTGCTGTCGGACAATCGATTTCATGACGTCATCAGCATATCCGTATTTTAGAGACCGGTCACTCTCGTCATTCGAGTTAACGATATGCGTGGACAGAATATAATTATTATCATAGCAAGCCAGCCGGATACTTTGTTTCAGGGCGGAGTCAGTCGAAAACGCGGGCGCCTCAATAAACCACTGCGTAGCACCCTCAATATATCCGGGATACCCATCTACCGTTCGTATCAGCAAGATACGATAGTCTCGTTTTATCAAAGACGGGTCAAACACTGGTGGCAGCACGGCTTCCAGACTACCGACTTGATTCTCTGCACGCGAAAACTCCAGCCGCGATAGGTCATTCAGAGACACGTCGGTAATCCGGTTGCCGAAAGAATCGAGAAATCTGAGCCTGTAATTAACTGCCACTCATATCACCTAGCCTCAATCAATGGATGTGTACCCATTTTGCCATTGTAGGTAAATCTTGCTTCTGAGATACCCGTAATGAACTTCAATGTCATCGTCTCCGCCAGATATCACATCCGCATCAAAAACAACAGAGGCTGCAATGCCTGAGGCATTATCTTCTATCAGGGCTTGGAGGATTTGCCCACCACCCGAGACGTCAATAGAGGCAGTATGCGCCACTAAGTCACCAGCTCCACGAGCTGCATCCTTATACATCTCGATATGGTACAAATCGCCACCATCATCCACGAGAGTAACATACATAATCCCGTTATTCGTGTTCACCGTTGTGATACTGCCCGCTAAATCATAGGCGTAAGACCAGCTATATAGCAGGGCGCCGTTGTCATCCCCGTAGGAAATCATATACGGGTGGTGAATCACTGAAATGCGGTTCTCCCCGGTCTCAAAGCCAAAGTCCATGTCGGAGACGGGGTTGATGTAGGCAAGCAGGTCACGGGACTGAGATTGGAACGTCACCGTATTGGTCACGCGGTCGATAGTCAGCGTGGCGACCTCATTAAGGGCTATCGACAATCCATCAAAATAGATTGCCTTTTTATTCGTGTGGTTAACGATAGCATACACATTGGTACCACCGTATATGACAAATTTGATGGTTGTAGAGTCACCAGACCAATCTACTACGTTGTCGTAGGTACGCATATAGATGCTACCATTATTGAGGAGGTAGATATTATCATCCGGTGTAATATACACGTAATAGGGCTGCTCGCCCAAAGCCACCGCTGGGTCATTCCATTGATAATCAAAGTTCCAGTCCGCTGGGTACCAAGCACCGTTTTTATATCTAACCACCAAGCCCGGAATCAACACCCCGTATAGGTAATACTTTGGGGAATTTTGGTCTACTGTAAAAGTATATGAACCATCGTCCATCACCACTACATAATTGAATGATACGTCGCCTGACACTCGGGTAATCTGTTCTTGATTGAGGAGTTTGGAGTATTGGTTGCCATCCCAAACCACTATCCCATCAGCACCATCAATACCACCGCCATCCTCAAAGTAACCCACGACGATTAGTTCCCCAGCTTTGTTGAAAGCCATACCACCGCCGGATTCCGAGGAGCCAGCGTCCAGTATCCATCCACCCACGGGCTCCCACGTTGAGAGCGTGGAATTCCATTTGACAAGCCCAGCCAACGAGGTGCCGAAATACATCGAGCCAGACATATACAACGAGCCATCCATAGGCGAGACTGCCAGATGGAACGGGGTATCAACCCAGTTTATCGTGCCCATTGGTGCCCACACAGTACCATTCCACTGGGCAACCGCGACAGCAGCAACGCCATCCACTTCGGTGAATTGCCCCACTATCACAAGATTACCATTCGGCAGCTTCGTAATGGCAGTCACTTCTGTTCCAGCGGTGATGCCAGCGCCCAGCGACATCCAAGTCGTGCCATTGTATCTGGCGATACCGTTGACCGTCACGCCATCCACCGTTGTAAAACTGCCACCGATATAGATGTCGCCGTTATTATCAAAGTAGATGCTGTCTCGAGACGATGCTGATGCATCAAACGAACCAACATCGACCCACGCCCCACCGTCCCAGTATTTCAGGTCGTAAGTGGCGCCATTGTCGACGATGACATAGATATATCCGTTATGGGGATTGCGCCAGAGCCTGCCCCCACTATCGGTCGGCGGAAATACCCCATCTCCAAACTCCTCCCAGACCCCATTTTCGCGGGCATAAAGATAGTCAGCAGTCTGTAAGTCAGTTTTATTCGTATATGTGAGCTCTTGGGCGGTGTTTCCCTCTTTGATGATGAGCGGCAGAAACTGTTTATACTGTAAGACGATGCGCTCCTGATAATCGTTATCGATATTGCCTTCGAGCCCACTGTTATACAGCGCCGGGATGAGAAAATCCTCGCCCATCTCCTCTCCATCATCGTTGAGAGGGCGATACTTAAGCAGCAGGGGCTGCCGAAATACGGTTCTATCGTGGCGGTGAGCATCTAGCAACTGACCACGGAGCTCATGCAAATCATTAACGCTGCCAGTGCGCGAGAACAACGCTCCACCTATAGCGAAATCGCGCACCCCAAAAATCGAGTTTTGATAAAATGCGCCGCCAGTGGCGGAGTCCAGCGCAACATTATAAACCGGTGGCATACCAAGACCAGCCACCATCATTATTACCAATCCAAACTGTAGAAAACTCATCTCTCGACCTCCTGCTCTAGTATCACCACTGCGCCACGATACCGACGCGTGCGGCGCACCGAGCCATTTGTAGGCTATCTGACCAGCCACGTAACCGGTCTGGTCACCATCGCAGTATGTGGTCGCATACTTTTTCGCTTCCACCTGCAAACCATCAATGTAGAACGGTTCAACCCCAGATATTGCACTCCTTGTCACATAGATTCTATGGGTAGCGCTGGCAGTCGCAGTATATGTGACGCTGCGCCGTATCCAGAACCCTCTACCCTTGACAGTCACCTTCTCGCTCTTAAGTACACCGGCGTTATCCGTGACATAGATATAATATGTAACACCGGGCAGACCATAAAGATACACACTAGATGTGTAGCTGGTGTTAGCAACCAGACTCAGCGCATAATACGCACCAGATTCGGTCATGTTCACCGGAATCGCTTTAAGAGAGAACAGCCCATACTTTTGCTGTTCGCCACTTTGCGAAATCGTCGCATCCACCGCAGTCCACCCGGTAGTATTGGTCTCGATAGATGGATTCCACACGAGGTTTTCGGTCAGCTCTGGTATGACAATCAGGAACGAATCCTGTTCTATCGCACGCCCGTTAACAACCGGAGGAACTGAATAATGTAGCCTAGGATTTTTATCAAACAAATCTGTCATTGCGCTGAACCTCCAACCAAATGCATCAACTGGAAATTGCGTATCACTGCCGGGGCAGACTCTTGCGTCGTGACGCCCAGATTATAGGCGTTATGATTGTTAATCACCGTCGAGCGACCCAGCACTGGGGCTATCGAGCTTGCATACGGCTCGACCGTGCCAGTGTTTCGACCGACACTATTCATGGACGGAGCATTAGCGCCGCCGCCACCTATCAAGTCCCATACCCAGTCTGGAATCAGGCTTTGCAGGTACGCAAGGATTTTCCAGCCGATAGAGCGCAGCCCGTCTAGTATACCTTGAATAATGGCGATGCCCGCATCGCGCAAATCGACATAGATGCCAGATATCCAGTCCATAATATCTTGGATATACTCCGTAACGTTGGTGTATATCTCCAGCGCCTTTGTGGTGACCGCAGTCACCATATTTGACCACGCCTCGGAAAGATTAGTTTTGATTTCTTCCCATTTGTTCACCAACCAGTCCTTGACCTCTTGAATTTTCGCCGCGATTCTATCCTTGATTTCTTGCACCTTGGCAGCTATAGCAGTTTTTATCAATTCCCAGATAGCCGAGGCATTCTGGCGCATTTCATCCCACTTGCTTTTGACATAGGCGACAATGGCTGGGATGCCCACTGTAAATATTGCCTTCCACGCAGCGACCATCCGCTTAATTCCATCGCTAATCTTTGCCCCGTAAACCTCCCAAGCTAATTTCAGCATAATGATATACTGCATGACCAGCATGATTCCCTCAAACACACCTTTCACCAACAAACCTATTGTGACTAGGATGCCACCAATAGATTTGCCGACGGCTTTCCCTAGTGACTTCCAGATGGACTCACCAAAGGCTTTTTTCCAATCGTCGAGCACAGGCTTAATCCGTTTGTTGTAGTAACGCTGTATTGCCATCGAAAGCGTGTTAAACTCGCGTATCAATGGCTTGAACATAGGTACAATTTCGTTGTTCCACTTATCCTTGAACGGCTGAAACATCTCATCGAGCTTTGCTTTAACATTCTCTTTGATGGCATCCAAAGCTGTGGTGACATTCAACTTGCTCATGTCTATTCCGCCCAGCGCGTCCGCCGCAGCCTGAGCCGCAGCTGCCGCAGCAGCGCCAGCTTTAGCCTCTGCTTCCGCAGCTCGAGCAGCGGCGTTCCGAGCGTTGGCGATTTCCAACTGCTCCTCAAGTGCCTGCTGCATCAAAGACACCTGCTCCATCAGGGGCTCCACGACCTCTACTTGGTCATCATATTGCTCCTGCGCGGCGTCGGCGTTATCTTCTGCCAGCCGGTAAGCATCCTGCGCTGCCTGTAACTCGGCACGCTTGGCAGCCAACACTGCTGGGTCGGCTCCGGCTTCAACGAGAGCGGTGTACTCATCAGATAATTTCTGGACATTCTCTCCGGCATCCTTTTGGGCTTTGTTAGCGTCCTTGAGGATTTCCTGATACTCCTCGAGCATCTTGGTTGCATCGCCCAAAGCTATTTGCTGCTCGACAAGCTCTGCCAGTTCGTCGCCATAGTCACCCGCTGCGCCGCGTATCCGTTCCAGTAGCTCGTCCAGCCCAGTCCCAGTAGCAATGACCTCTGTAATCTGTTCAGATAGGTCAGCAAACAGAGTTTCGGCAGCTCCTCGCTCACCACCCACTCCACCAAAGGCGGTCATCAGGGCAGCCCGCAAGGGGCTCTGAATAGCATTCAAGATGCTGAACTGAGCTTGCGTGAATCCGTTAAGATATTCATTCATCGCCGCCGCACCCCAGACATCAATCTCGGGGGCAACTTTAGGGGGCGAGCCGGGGGACAACCATCCGCCCAGCATACTACTGATAAGGCTCATGGCGCCGCCAATACTGGAGAGAGCGCCCTCAATCAAGCCAAGGGCAAACTCGGCTATGGTATTAAAACCCCATGTGCCAGCCTTGGTGATAAAACCGATAAATTGACTCGCTGCATCATTGAGCATATCAATGATAGGCATGACAGCCGACCCAGATGCATCGCGTATTTGTTCCATGAACCACTCAGCCGCACCGCCAGCTAAACCCAGCACCTGCTGTAGATTATCAACCGCGGTCGTCACAGTGTTGATTTGAGTCGCGTCCAAGTCCTTGCCTAGAGCCTTACCGATATACTCGATAGCCTTTTGCGCGTCTCCCGACAACAGGGCGGCAAAAGCAGAGGCGAACCGGTAAACACCCTGCATAGCTGCATCGAAGGCGCCCGTGAATGGAGCACCAATAGCCAGTTGTATATCGTTGAGCACGCGCGGCATGGAGCCCATGATTTTATAGCCACTGGTCATCGCTAAGTCGTATGCCCCGGCAATCTTAGCGCCTTCGGCAATCACCGCGTTAAGCATAGCCTGTTGTTTTTCAACTGGGGTCAATTGCCCAGCCGTTTTGTTCAACGTTTTGGCGTAGGTATTGAACGCCTCATCAGCACTAACCATGATTCCATACGTGCGCAAAATCATGGTGTTGTAGGTCATCACGCCATACTTTAAGCCCTCGAGGGTATCAGTAGAGTTACGACCAGCAACCACCGCTGCGTCCTTGGCAACATTCGCAAGCGCTTCGGCATCCGCCATATCCATGGAGGCGCGTGCCATCTCGGTGATAAGCTCAGCAGCTGTTGCCGCTTCGATACCAGAGTCACGGATTCTCTTGATGAACTCATCAACCTGCTGGGTTGTGTAGTTTTGCTTTTGCCCCATCATATAAGCCACAGTCGTGATTTCCTCAAAGCGGCTTGCTGCCTGAATAGCCTCTTTTTCAAACGCAACGAATTGCTGAACGGTGTGTTGTACCCAGTTCGCTAGATTGATGAAAGATTCAGATAGCAGATTTCCACCCGCGACAGCCAGCATCATGGCTGGATTCACGGCGCCCGTGAGCACCCCGGTCAACTTACCAAAAGCAGACATTCCCATCCCGGCTTGGGATGGGATTGACTGTAGTTGTCCGCCCAAATTTTTGAGCATATCAGAGAACCCACCCGTAGACTGGCGTGCCGCATCGATGCCTTTGCGAAAGGCAGCCTCATTCTCGACTATTAATCGCACGCCAGTTGGTACTAGGTTATCACCCATTTAGTGTTTTCCTTTGCCCGACTTGGGCTTTTTGGGCTGGTTCTCTTTTTGTAACAGCGCCTCCATAGCGCTAGTGTCTCGGTAAGCGGCAATCACAAACGATTGCTCATCTCCATCCATCTCGCAAAACCTGTCCCATGGTATATGCGCCCAGCGAGCCGCATTAATCCACTCAAGATATGGTGCGTGTCGAAATCCAGACTTGGGGATACTGTAGCTACTGAGCGGGCGTCCCCTGTATAGTGTCTGGAAATAATTCAGCGGCTTGCTTCACCGCCATTTCCGTAGGCTGAGACCTACGCATAATAGTTTCGATAAGCTCGTTCATATCGTCCGGTGACCCGATTGCGACATACGAGATGAACGCAACCAAATCGTTCTTTTCGAGTTCACCCATTTTGTTTTCAGCCCAGTAGTCGCGTATCTCTTTCAGGCGCTGTTTGTCATCGTCGGTCAAGGTGTACACGACACCAAACTGAATCATGGCGCGGCGGACACGCAGCTCCAGCTCAGTATCGTAGGCTTTCATTGCCTTGAGATGACTGGGGTGAGCGGCATTCGGCTCGAGCTTCTTTTTTCCGTCCCCGTAATCAACTTCTTGCATAGGCGGCTCGGGCGGCGGAAAGCCACGTTGGACTTCCATCACCAAAAGCGGGGAAACTTTGCGGATTTGAACTTGATAGCCGCCATCTTTGAAAGTGAACGGGGTTAGTTCGTTCGGTTTGAGACTCATATTATCAATACTCCTCACACATAGATTAGACCGTGTGGGTATATCCGCTAGGACACACCCACACGGTAGGTCAACATTTTACAGCTTGGTGGCGGTGCCGACGAGAATAATGCCGTCGGTCGCATTACCAGCCAAACCAGCTACAGCCAGATTGTTTGCGGCAACGCCAGCAAAGGTATCTGGGAACGCAAGTCGGTGTGCATAGTCAAACACCGGCAGGTTCATCACGCGGGGCGCGGTCATTGTCCAGTCCGCACCGCCATTGAACGTGCCAAAGATACGTGCCGTGGGTGTCGCAGTTGAGTGCGAGAACCAGCCGACCTCAGCAGTTGGGAATATGATGTCATACAAGACACCAGCTCCGCTACCAGAGAATGCGACTTCCACCCAGCTTTCGCCGCCATCAAGGGTGTAGTACAGATGCCCACCCGAGCCCAGCCAGAACCTCTTGGATGTCAGGACACAAACAGCAGTGCCATCATCAGCGGAGGGGCTGGTGGTCGTGGTCGCCCAAGTCAAGCCACGGTTGATGCTCTTAATCACAACACCACCAACACCAAAGCACACAATGGTGTCGTTCTTGTCGCCATGGATGCGTGTCAGGTCAGCAGAGGTTGCTGAACCAGCGCTCTTAACTTCCACACCGGCGGTGATATTGTCACTAAAGTAGACATAACCGTCCTCAGCCGAGAACCACACTTCGGTCGAGTTGGACACGAACATATCCAATGGTTTGTGGCTGCCATCAAAGCCACTGGAAACCTTGGTGAAGGTTCCCGGCACACCAGTGCTGGTGTTGATAGCTGCGTAGAAATACGCGCCGTTGGATGACAAAACAACCAGATAGTTACCGACGATATCGATAGCCAGAGGCTGGTCGCTGGCGCTTGTCCATCCAGCAATGTTGGCTTGGAACCAGTTTGCCCCACCATCCAGAGAATAGACAATCTCAGACGGCATACCGGGAGAACCGGAGCCACTGTCCTTGGTCACACCGTAGATGAGCTGCGTGCCATCGCTGACAATTCCGCACTCACCACAGGAGAACTTGCTGTGATAGACGATATCTATCACCTCAAGGTCAACCTGAGTTGTGGCACCCTCTCCAAACGAGATGGAGCCAACGGGGTAAATGTCGTCAAGTGTCAGGGACAGGCTATCTTCCATGGCATCATCAGAATCCCAGCTTGTGCGGGAGCCGAGGTCTTTGCTGTCGACCAAGGCACCGCTGTAAATCAGAACGTAGTCTGACCAGCCGTTGAGGAAATCGCTCAAGTCCTCGCAGTTTCCGGTGACTTCGTACAGATTGAAACGGCAACCCATGGTGAGCAGCTGACGCGGGATAGAGCCGTGCTTCTCGTGCATGAGCAGCGTGGCGCTTGCCAAATCCGGCGCGGAAATCTGGCGTGCTACCAGTTTGTAGCGCCCGACTTGACGTGGGTCATGAACCCAAATGGGGTCTGCTCCACCAGTCTCGGGCAGCGTGACACCCTCAATCGCCATATACTGGGCATTCTGTCCGGCATACTTGACTGGGTTAGCAGGGCTTGCACCGTTGAACTGGATGAAGTTTCGCTTGTGTTTTTGAGTAATTAGCTCATCGGCATTAATGGTCATATCGATACTCCTTATATTAGTTATTTAAAAATACCGCGCACCCCTTGGGTACACGGTAGCCAATCTCCGAAACCCACTCAGATGCAGTGGTCTGGCAAAATCATTATAGCACATAGGTACGCTAGTGATACTTATTATCAATCGACTTGATGAACTCCACTATTGTGTCTGGTGTGTCATCCCGGTTGAACTCGACTCGCACAAAACGCGGGTCGTCCGGGGTCTCGCGTACCGCTTTCAGCTCCTCCATGCGTATCTCCAAGCTATTCGCTAAATCCCAGATTGCCAATTGGTTGTGTTGCTGCGCCAGCTTGATGGCTTTTTCGTAGTTGTGCTCAACCACGGAGACGTCAAGAAAGAACTTGCGGCTCTCCTTATCGTACCACCCGCCGATATGGGTCTGGTTGTTCTTTTTCAGCAAATCTTGATGCTTGTCGATAAAGTTGGCGACATCGTTCGGATTCGGACTCGTGGCATCGATGATAGTTTCGTAGTCTTTAAAGATTGACAGGGCATAGCCATCAGCTGGGCTACTGGCACTGCGTGGCTCAAACGTGAACCCGCCCTCAGTCAGCATCCGGTCGGTCAGGAACTTACCCATCTCAACTTTTTCCTCTGGAGCAAAATACCGCTCCTCTTGAACCTGTCGAGGCGCATCAGCACCCATGGATTCCGACTCGGCTTTACCAGAACCATCACCCTCGCCACTACCACCAATTTTGCCCGGACGCCCAGCGTGCCCAAAATTACCGGAGCCCTTGCCTCCTTTGGTAGTGACAAAAACAGACAGGATGTTTTCAATCGCAGTGAAATCATTTGGCTCGGTCATGGGACAAATCCTTGTATCTTACGATTGATTTTAACCTCTTTCCACGTCATCACTTGCCCACGGCGTGTTCCCAGAGGGTTCATTAAGTCCTCCCGGCTGATAAGACCATACGCCTCACCCGCGTTACCAGATGACTGGGCAAGGTCATATTGCCAGTAGGACAGGTTACGGTTTGCGATATCGCACGCGCAAATTCTCCGAGCCATCTCAGCGGTAGCGAGTCGCGCCACCATGTTGGCATATCGCATGTCCATGCGGTCGTGGTCGGCGCGGGGCGCTCCAGCTTCGTAACGCACGAGCACCCGGTCTGGTGGTCTCCAGTTGTAGTAACAGCCACACCAGTCCACACCGACCCACTGACCAGACGTTGCGTTGTAAACCGACTGACCGATGCCGATGAGACCCGGCTCCGAGTCACGGATAACCGCACGCGCCAGCGCATACCCGACCGCAGCCGGGTCGTAGGAATTCGATGATGGATATGCCCAGCACGGATACGGGGTAGTTTCCCAGATTAAAACGCACTGGCAGTCATCCTCTGTGATTCCGGTATTATCAATATGGTAGTCGTAGATGTCCAAGTCGTCAGCAAAGTTCGTGGCGTCTGACGGGTCAATGGGAGCGGTTTGGTTTTCGTATAGGATGGGACGCACAATTAGCCGGATGTCTCCCTTGACGGTTACAGAACCACCCGCAATGCTTATCTTGACCGGGCGAACGCGCCAGCGGTCACTGATATCGTCCCCGGTGAAACGGTCGCCACTGTCGAAATAGACTCGAATATAATCCTCATTGGTGACCGTGGTCGCCAGTGTTATCGTGAAGGTATCGTTGAGACCATCTCCGTCCACGTCACTTAAAACCACCGCGGCACTGCCAATAAGTGTTTCGCTCTTGTATCCCAGATGCTGTACCTTGCCCTCGGGGAGCTGCAAGGTGAGCCAGCGGTCATCGGCTGCGGAGTATCCCAAGCGCATCAAATCTTGCTGCGGATAACGTGGGAATTGTAGCGTGACCTCTTTATAGTGCGGGGCAGGAGCAAAACCGAGGAGTGGCATCAGCCTCTCCTCAGCTGAAATAATAGCCCGATTGATATCATCGCGCCCAGCAGCATCGGCTGTCAGCCAAGGGTACTGAAACACGATGTCGTTACACTGGCTGGACACCGGGAAGCGGGCGCTCGATGACAGCCCCCAGTAGTGCCATGGGTGGTAACCAATTCTCTCGCGCCACTCCTCCAGTGATAACAGGGCTTCTGACATATTATCAATCTCCTCGGCTGGATAGGAAAGCCATGATGTGATGCCACAGCAAGGTCATGCCAAACATCACCAGCCAGTACCAAACTGCCACGCCTATCGTACTATCGTATAAGACCATGGCGAAAATTGCGAACACGAGCGTGAACCAGAACGAGATACAGAGCGGGCAGGTAAATCCCTCGGCAATCCACTCGTGCTTAGTGCGGAGGGAAAGTTCCCTGATTTGTTTGAACACCGCGAACGTCCCGGTTTCGTATGCGACCATGTATGCCAGCCGATAGGCTGCCAGTGACGAAAGCATCAGGAACGCAACGAGCGACGGTATCATCTAGCCCCTTTTCTTGCTGCCAAGGAAACCATCCAAGAACGGTTTATCCGCCACTGGCGTCTCATTCACGGTGGAGACGCGGGGCTTCACAGACTCCGAACGCGCTTGCGCCTCGGCATGTAGCTCATCCTGCGACGCGGCTTTTTCGGGGTTGCGGGTCTTGGTTGCCTGAGTATTCACTGGCGGGTTGGCTCGCGCACCAATCACACGAAAGACGCGCAACTTCTCCATGTCCGCCACATCGGTGGCAAGGACGTCGAGATAGCGACCCGACTGACTGGCGCCAGCACGATAAGTGTGCCCATTGACTTTGAACGTCATGTTGCCTTGGGCGCTGCCAATATATTCCATGCGCACCTTGGCGGGCTCAATATTGACATTTTCAATCCGCTTGACGTTAATAGGCTGACCACCACCACCAACACGTGGTGCTTGCTGAGATGCAATCACACGCTTGGCGGCAATAATTTGTTTTCCTGCTTTACTACCACAACCACTACAAGCCATCATCTTGTTTACTCCTTTATAGTAACCAGAATATTGTTTTGAAAGTCTCCCAAGAATCTCTTTGCCTCGAGTAGAGAGCTCTCCCTGCTTGGTCAGGGTTAACATGCGCCTGTGACCGGTATCAATGCGATAAATCATCAGGGGTTCTGGAACGTGCTGCCCACAGATACCATTGACCGCGCATCTCACAAAATATTCCCAGTCCTCCCAAGACTCATAGGTCTCGTCAAACTTCATGCGCTGAGCGCACTCCGTATACATGAGGACTGTGACAGCGTGCTGCAACTTCCAGTCCATTCTATTATAACTCTTTAAGCGTTCGATTGAGTCACCGGACTTTTGCCGCAGGATATAGTCTGAGTACACATATGAGATTTCATCGTCGCTGCGTGCCAGAGCGCCCAGTAACACATCCAGTGCGTTATTGGTTAGCATATCATCACAATCTAAAAACATGAGGGTCGGTGCTATGGCGGCATCGATACCGAGATTCCGTGCAATCCCAGCCCCATGCTTTCCCATGTTCGGCACCACGCGGGCGAACGGGTACGGAGACATAATGTCGCCGGTGATTTCACTCTTGTCGTCCTCAATCGTATCATCTACGATTATCAATTCCCACTCACGGCACGACTGGGCAACGACGCTCTCAATGACCTCTGGCAGATACCGGGCATGTCCCTTGCCTACCGGGACAACGACACTGACCAGCGGAAATAGATATGAGTAGATAGCATCAGGGCGGCGCAACAGGGGGGCGCCCATAGGGTATACCCTGTCCCTCATCCATGGCAAATCCTCATCGATAGTACGGTAAGGCTTCGTGACGTGGGCACCAGCATCATGTAGGCGGTATCGAAACAGCGGGGTTGTCGATACCCGGCGAGCGGTGAAACCAACCGACAGCCCACGTGTCCAGAATTCCGCATCCTCTCCGGGTGCAAACTTTTGCTTATGCCAACCAGCTCGGCGCCACATCTCCTTGCGGAACATGGCTGCGCTCGGTATGCAGTTGGCGGGCGGGTTGGTGAGGCTGCTCTGTATATCCCAGCTGAATTCCGGCGGAAACTGGGATGACCCCAAGGTTTTACCCTTGGCGTCTATCAGGGTCAAACCGGCATAGGCGATGCCCAAAGAACGGTCTTGCTCCATGGCGCCCGACAGCAAGCCCACATATCCGGCTGCCAGTTCATCGTCAGCGTCAAGACATATTATCAATGGGTACCGAGCTGCTTGAATGCCAGTAGTGCGTGCCGCCGCCACGCCCTGATTCGCCTGTGTGATGATTTTGACCAGCGGGTTTGACCCATAGCGCTCACGAATCAACTGGACACTGTTATCTTTTGACCCATCATCCACCACAATTATCTCGTCGGGCTTCTGGGTTTGTTTCAGTGCACTATCGATGGCGCCCATCACCCACTTGCTATAGTTGTAATTCGTGATAACCACGCTCACGCCATGGGTATCTTTTTCATTCTGGAGCTCATGGGCAATGCCCTCGTACAACTTGGCGTATTGCGCCATGATATTCGACCAGTCGTACTGGGCTGCTTTTTCGCGTGCCCGGTCAGACATCTCAGCGCGGTGCGCCTGTATGTATTCGTATCCAGCCGCCAGACCCTCGATATCTCCGGGGGCAACAAGGTAACCATCCACCTTGTGGGTCACGATATCAGCTGTGCCGCCCCAGTTGTACCCGAGAACTGGCACGCCACACATCATTGCCTCCAGTGTACCAACACCAAAGGTCTCAATGGTTGTTGCCAGATAGATGTTTGCTGAGCCAACCAGTACCATCATGTCAGCATGACTCATGGTGCCCACTACCCGTAACTTGTCCAGTGCAGGCTTATTCGGTACCGCGAACGTAGATACAATGTCGATACCCTTGGCAGCCAGCTCCCAAGCCGGTGTAGGGTCACATACGTCACCGACCCGGTTCTTGTTCCAGAGAGCATAGTTCACCGGCTGGTCGTGTCTGGCATCTGTCAAGTCGATACCGTGTCCAATCACTACTGGGCTGATACGCATATCGCGTTTGAACGGCATCGCTACCCACTGGCTGGGAACGGTTATTTTCAATGCCTTACGGCTGCTGTCTACAATCTCGTGGTTGACAGCACTGTGCCAGCTGACATAGGACATATGGGGGAGGTCGGCGAAATAGAGACCATGGCTGTGGAGAACGTCAACACGCTTCTCACCCCCACGCGCGGCAATATGCACAGCCACTACATCAGCGTTTTTCCAATCGTTCGTAATCTCTATCCCATATCGGGGCAGGTATTTATGCTGGGCATGAACCACGCGTCCAATGCCATTGTCATCAGATGCATTATTAGGATTCAGGTTTAGGAATAGTTTCACAAAGTCCTCGTTTTGATATAGCCCAGAACTTGGTTGTAGGTTTCAACCAAATCCCAGTCATAGGCATCGTTGTCGATATCGATAAACACACCGGTCTTATCGTATTGGTGGATATCCAGAGGCATACCGCAAAACGAGCGATACAGTGACCAGAGTCGATACGGAGTTTTATGGGCTAGGTGGCTATGGACTGCGAAATCAAGCGCTCCACGAACGTGAATCATATCGTGTATGACCAAGGCATATATTTCGCCCTTGGGCTTAGAGCCAATCACAGCGAGACCGTTGGTGTTGTCCTGTGCCCCAGCCGATACTATCACATCCCACGCCTCGCTGGTATAAACACAATCACTTAACAACACCAGCACCGGGGATGCCGTCACGAGCCTTATGGCATCCTGTAAGCTCTCAATAATGGTGTTACTTGGGCGCAGGACAAACTTTGCCCGAGCAACGTCGATGATATCCTTTTTGCCGGTCACCAGATACGGCTCCAGAGTCAGCCGCCTGCGGCACTGCCCCATGATGAGGCTGACTGCCGGGGTGCCATTGATGGGAGCGAGCTCTTTGGGGGACGGAGCCGTCCACCTCTCGCCCTGTCCGCCAGCCATTAGGAAAACAGTCTGTATGCTCATTGTGTGCTCCTTAATTATTATCAATCAGGAATTATTACCCAGACATCCTGCGCGGCGCAGCTCCTCGTAGTCATCCTCGCTGAGCTGCCTTGCTGGGTGCATCCAGTCTCCCTCTTTAACGAATTGTCCGCCGCGTACCATAATCTGGTAACACAGCGCCCATTGTGCCTGACCATACACTCCCAGCTCTGGCATAGACGCAAGGCGGTTGGTTCCTTGGAGCTCTATCTCCCATGGTGACATGCCCGGCGTCAAGATTCGCTTAAAGCTCTCGACATTCCAGATACTGGCTTGCAGGCTGACCTGATACGGGGTGTGGTAGGAACGGAATATGTCGACATCACCACGATGGGTAATCATATTGATTTTGCCGCAGTTTAATCTATCCGTGGTGAGGTCGAAGCGCAGCGCGTGGGGGTGCTCAGTCATCCAGACCTGCCCGGCGATAAGAGCCTGATAGCTGACCTGCCTGACCAGCCAGTAATCCTCGAGCATCACCAGCAGCAGCGGGTCGTTGGTATATTTCATCACCTTTAACAAAGCGTCCGACCACTTGTTTGCTGGGTAGTCGGACATTGCCCCGATGGAATAGAATTCGTAACGTTTTTCGTTTATCGGGAAATCTGGTTTGGTGAAGCCTGCCAGTAAGACTGGGTTGGCTGTGATGGTGTGGTCTGATGCATACTTATCCCACTGGTGCATAAAACCCTGCAAGAGCCAATTGTGTTTGTCGGATGTCATTACAACGATTCGCATGTTATCTCTTGTCCCACTCGATTATAGTATATTATCAATCGAAAGGCAAGCAGGAAAATCGGGGAATCTGACCCGATTTAACTTGACAAACTATCTGTAATGTGCTACAATGTACTTAGATAAGGAGCTAAACGATGAACCAATCAGAGATTATCCAGATGAATCGCACGGCAGCCGAAATCTACGTCGCCAGTGGTCTCAACCCAGAGGTCAAAAAGGCTGTCCGCCAGATGGTCGCCAATCAGGTCGACATTCATAACATGAATTGCAGTATCCGCTGTGGCGACAAGGAAATTCCGCACGCCAGTGTCGACAAACACTTTCGCATCGTGGTCGCTGAAATCATGACACGCAATTACGAGGCTGCAAAGTGCAAGGTTCGGGAGCAATCATAATGATGAAGATAACCGAGGCTCGTGCGCTGGCAAAGAAAAAGTGGGGCTCCCTTGGCTTCGCCGCCAAGACCCGATATGGTGGCGCCTGCTACACCGTTGGCAAGTGGGTCGTGATTGGCAAACAGCTTCACAAGGAATACTATGGGCAGGGAACCTCTTGGGAACACGCCTTTGAGCGAGCCGCCCAAAAGGGATACTAGAGAGAGGATGGTAGACAATGAATGAGCAGCGTTTTTGGATAACTCAAGGTAAGGGCTTTCAGATGAAGTTTGACAACGGCTATATGGTGTCGGTACAGTGGGGCAGCATGAATTACTGCGATAACCGTACCTTTGGCACTGACATTGTTCCGCCAGATGGCGAGGCTGCCAGAGGCGCCATGGGTTCCAACACTGCTGAGGTCGCTATCATCAACCCCAGCAAGCAGTACGTTGGATTCAAGGTGACCGCACGTGGCATCCGGCGCAGTAACAACCCGTCGTACCGTGTCGGCAGCTACATGGATGCCAACGAGGTCGCCCGAGTCATCGCTTGGGTGGCTCGCATCAAGTAATCTAGGAGGAACGTATGTTCTATAAAATCACTTGGCAAGATAATAGTGGAACATTCCACACCGACTATTTTGTGAGCCCACACACAGTCTGGGCTCACGATGGCGGGTACCGGGAATGCAGCTTTGTGCATGTTTCCAACGACCCAGAGACAGCCCTGCGCAAGTTTCTCAAGGCGCTGCCTCTGAGAAACGTGAACATCGTCTGCCGGTAGTACAGCAATTAAAATATCCCCCCGGAGTTTCCTCCGGGGGGTTTGCTTTCATCCGCTATTTAGGCTAAGCGGATTCAATCCGCTTATCTCTAGTTATTCTCTGGGACAGGCGAATAGTAGCTCGGGATAGTGGTATCGCCTGCGGTCTTACCGCCATTGACGAAGTAGCCACTATCGGTGAACGGTGAACGTTCGTGTGCCAGAGGTGCGTATCCGACATTATCAATCCGTGCCGCCAGATACGGGGTGAGCAGCATGAGCCGGGGCTCGGTCTTGGCAAGCACCTGAACACAGAAATTGTTCGGTGGCTTCTTGTGCCACATAAAGCGACCGCTATCTGTGGTGTAGAAGCTGCCATCCGGGGCGAACAGGTTCGCCATTGCCATGGCACCGTTCGGTGAGTCGTAGCTAAAGTATTCCATGTAGGTCACTGGCATACGACCGAGAACGGTCATGGGCAGGATAAAGACCCCAGCCGAGAACACGCCCGGAGCCACTTCGGTTTCGGGGATTGCATCGTCCAAAACCACCGGGACTTTCTGACCGTCGATGAGCAGGTACTGACCTGTATATTCATACAGGTTGCCACGCATTTCATCGCGCATCCGTTCCACGTCAGCTGAGTTAAGTGACAGTTCCGCTGAATTCAGGGTCTGGCAGCGATAGCTCAGGTAAGTGCACGGGTAGCTCTCTGTGATTGCATAGAACAGAGAGAACGGCATGACGATTTTCCATGACACCGGGTCAAGCCCAGCGCGGGAGGCAAGCCATTTCAGGTTGCGCATGGTGCTGGTAATCAGGCGGATAAAGCCCTCAGCATCGTCCTCGATTTGAACGTCGTTATAGTCGTAGACAATGGAGTCAGCTGCCGGGCAAGCGACGCCAGTTTCAGCATCCTGATACCCAGTATTGACCAGAGTCTCCAGACCCCAGAATTCACGATACCCGCCGCCCGCCGTGTTATTGGTGGGTGTACCGGTGTAGAGAATCCGGGCGAAGTCACGCGACCACGTGACACCGAGCTCAAACAGAGCCTTGGCAATTTCATTCTGAGCAGCTTTCGCAGCGTCAAAACCGATGATGCCGGGGGTCTGGGGATTATCGCCAGCGCCAGCAAACGGATTGCCGTAGATGTCAAAATCGGTGAATTCTCCCCGATTAGTGACACGTCCCGCGCGGTCTACGTCGTAGACCTTGGTCATGCGGGAGAACCGACCAAACACAAAGCTGTGGGTGCACAGCTTCATGACACCAGTCACGGGCGGGTCATCACAGACACCGGTCGGCTCATCGCCTGACGATGCGGTGACACCAGTGATGATGCCATACAACGGGTTGGTCTCATTCGCTGCTTTGACCGGAAGCTGAGCTTGCAGACCCAGCTTGGGCAGAACCATTGCTGAGAACAACGGCTTTGATAATCCGGGGCTTGAGAACAAGCCACCCATACCGTGTCCCATCGTTGCAGACGGGGTACTGGATGGAACGTCTTTCAGGCTCACGGTGGAGAGCAGCGATTTCGCTAGTTTTTCGTAATCAATGTCCATAGGTTTTCTCCTTAGATAAAGGTTTATTTTTTATGTCCGCCATCTACTGTGGGATGGTCGGCAAAACAAATTGCATGAAGTCATCAATCGGAGTAGATTTCTTCATGTCAACGTTTTTAAACTTGTTGACCACATCCTCGGCGGTCAGGGTGTTTGTGACCGAGTTGGACGCAATATACTTATCAGAACCCTTTTCCCGAGAGTTCTTGGGCATATTGCCTTCGAGACTTTCCAGACGCGAGGCGATTTCCTTGGTGGCTGCCTGACTGGATTGCAAAGCCTCTTTGAGCGCCGTGATTTGGTCGTCCCGGCTCTTGGTCTCTTTGGCGGCACTGGCTTGGATAGCCTCAGCCGAGTTGATGAAAGGCTGAATCGCTGATGCAAGAGCATCGCTCAACACCGTGGCGAACTGCCCCATGGAGAGGTCGGATAACTTGAGGTTATCAGCTTCTTTGCCAACTGCCGCCTCATCAGCAACAGGTGCCTCGGGCTCCGCAGCAGGTTCTGGTTTTTCAACCTCGGGCTCCGCAGCAGGTTTTTCCTCGGGCGTTTCGGCAGCCTCAGCCTCGGGTTTTTCGGTTACCTCGGCTTCGGGTTTTTCTTCGTCCTCGTCCTTTTTGGCTGGCTCAGATTCCTTATAAGCCAGACCACTCATTTCAGCCGCCTTGGTGACCTTGGTTGCATTATCAATCACATCCGCAACCAAGCCATCATCGGCAAGCAGCTTCTTGAATTCATCGAGTTTTTTATTGATAGACGTCATACTGTCATCTCCTTGTTTTACTGCAAAGGCAGTGAGTATATTACTTGCATATCCGGCTGGCAGGATGGAGCGCTCAAAGCGCCGGATGTTATGAAACACACCTTGCTCATCGGGTTCGTTGATGGGGTGTGTGAATCCCAGTGAAACTTGCAGGTCGGACGATGATTCTTTTATCGCCATGGCAACCCGCGGGTCAAAGAATATCCCGGACTCGATAAGTACCCGGTCGTAGACCATGTTGAAATCACAGACGCCGATATCGACACCGGGCACGTGCCACCAGCGCAACGTTCCGTAATCACCATCGCCGTCTGCCCGGTCACAATCAGCCTCCAGCGCCTTGGTTGAGACAATCTCACGGTCTCGGTCGATGAAAGCAGTGGACGATATCGCAACCCAGCGGTCTTGGTTCCGGGCATCCTTGAATACCACCATGCTGCCGCGACCGCCAGTGACATCCGCATCATCATCGTTGAATCCAACAGGTGGAATGGATTCTTTCGCGGCTCGACCAATACCGAACAAACGTTCGACCCACCCCTTGACCCCATAGGTTTCGGTTTTTTCAATCGATTCTTTGCGGCTCTTGGGGTGCTCGCTCGGATAGATGCCTGTCACAATCTTATGCGCTCGAGCGGCAATCGCCTTACGCGCCTCTGGCTCATACCTTGCCAGCTCATCGGAGCCCGCGACCTTCGTGAAAAAGTCCGGGTCTCCGCCATACTTGTTTGCCAGATGCTTGGCAAGTCCAGCCATGTTGCCAGCGCCTTTTGTCTTGCTTGATTCTTTCCATAGGATATTATCCCGAATGAAAGATAGCGGGAACTCAGTATTATCAATCATCTCTACCTCAGGCGCCGCTACCGCAACTGGGGACGGCAATGCGACCCACTGTTTTTCTACCGGATAGGGTTCGCCACGAAACACGATTTGGCTACCCTCGAACAACTCAAAGTCCATCCGGTAGTATAGGTTGGTGGGTATAGGGCTGGTCAGAGCGGCAGGAGTATTGGGGCTGCCAGTAACAGTGCTCTTGAGACCAGCACGAATAACAGCGTGGTCATCGTAAGTATCCACAACATAATAAACCGTCATATCACCGGGCACACCGGCGAAAAATCGTTCAACGTGCCGTACAACTTCACTATCAATATAAGCCGATAAATCCTGTATCGAAAGTTCTTTTTTAGCATCCGATACGTTGGCATACAAAGCCTTGACCTGAGCCTCAGCCTTGTCCTGACCGTCGTGCGTGCCAACCACCTTGCCGGTGTCCTTGGCAATCACAACCCATTTTTCACCACGTTTCATCGCTTTATACGGCATCTGTCTTTGACTCCACAATATTGTCAGTTTATGACAATGTAATAAAATAGCACCTCGGTCTGGTTAAGACGCGGGGTGCTAAGTCCCGCTGCACTGTCCCTGTAGAACAGCCCAGCAAATGTGTGAAACTTACCTGTATTATAGCATAATTTACGACATTGTTACCACAGGTCTCCACTGACCTGTCTCACCGCAGTGTCTGCATATGAACGTTACCCGCAATGGGAACGCGGCATTATCAATATACAACCGAAAGCCATCGGTTTCACCGATGACCGAATCGCAATGGCGGCAGTGGAAGTCTTTTAACGGGACTCCTGCTTTGCTACAGTCGCCATGGATTTTTGAATCATTTTTGGGAGTCTCTTTGTCCATTTTTCACCTATAACTTTACTAAACTCACGTGCTTGGATACCGGGCAGGTTAATGTTCTTGTTTACAATGACGCCGCTGAATTTACCCTTGCGTGAGCGTATCTGTCCGGGAACGGTCTTGGCGACGAACGGCGGCAGCATCAAGGCGTGTCTTACCCGCGTGCCACGGTCGATATATTTGAAGATATCCTGCGTGGTGAAGATGTCACGCACGTTTGGTTTCGTCGCTTCGATGACGAACAGGGGCTGGTTAATCCACGTTTGTGTGACCACCTTGTAATCGATACGCACATCCTCGGCAGCCTCGTCCAGTGCCCGACCGATACCCTTGAGGTACAAGCCGGGGTCTAGAAACGAGTTCGGTGGAACGTGAATTCGTGCCCCAAATCTCATTCAGCCAATCTCCTTAATCCATTCACCATATTGCGGTAAATATCACTACCAAGATTATACGCCTTATGCTGGGCTTTCGTTGTGACCACTTGCGTTTCCAGCAAGGTTCGTCCACCCATCTTGAGCAGCCATGACAGGCTCTTGGATGGGTCGATGTGATACGTCTTGGCAAACTTCGCAAACTGCGCCTGACCCAAGTCGAGGATTTTCTGTAACGTGGTCGCGCGAGCATCCTGCCGCATATAGACTCGCAGGAACCCACCCTCCGGGGCGTCCTGCCACTCGAACGAATCGACATTGCCACCCAGCATCCCAAGCGTAAATTTGGGGGTCTTGGGGTTCAGGTCTTGTTTCGTAGCTTGAATCAGCGCAGCCTGAATCTCGGGCGACAGGTCGGATGCCTTGATGTTTTTTATCATTAATGCCTTAGCTTGCTCAACGTCAATCTTACCGCTGCCTAGGTCAGCCAGAACATCGGTGTTGCCGGGCACAAGGCGGAACAGGGCGGGCAGCTTCTCCTTTTGGAACAGTGCCAGATTGTCAGCCACCGAAATGGCAGTGCCAATCGGGTTGCCCTCCCAGTTGATGTCGGTCGATGCGTGGTTCGCTATCTCGATTGCAATCGCATCAGCCACACGGCTGCCAAACGCCTCCTCAATATCCGGGCGCACGTTCACGTTATAATTCTCAGCTCCCCAGCGGGGATGTCCCATATCAAGGAATACAGCAGCGGGGTCAGTCAGATACCCAGCGTCGTGATAAATGTTCGCTATATAGGCTTGTGCGATATCAGTCGGGGTGTCCGAGCCCGGCACCTGTTTGAGTATTTCAGTGGCGAACTCGATATTGCCTCGGATATGATTGATGCCATGGTCACCCAGCTGGCGCTTCATTGCCTCGTTGTCTTGGACTGCCAATGCATCGGCAGCGTCCATGGCGATTTTGTGTCGCAGTTCTGGTGACGCGTTTGTGTTGACTAAAATATCGTCCAGTTCATACAGCGTCTCGGCAATCACTTTAGCTGAGTCTTTATGGATGAACTTATCGGTCAGTTGTGTCATGCGCTCATCGACCGCAGCACGAACATCATTATCATTCAGCTTGGGTCGCTCCCCAAACTCAGCAAGGCGCTCTTTGATGATTTCTGGAATCCGTTTCCCGGCATCTGCCATACGGTCTTGGGCATCAGCTCCAGCCTCAGTCCACTTAGCGCGTCGCTCATCCATGTCCATCTTCGCCCATTCAGCTTGGTCGAACGCGATAGCGGGCTTGTTCTGTACCATGAAATTTGGTTCGTCGAGTTTTTTGGCACCATGCTCACTGGCAAGTTTATCAAACTTCTCCAGCATCACCTTGCGCATCGACGCAGCCCGCTCTTGCTGCTCAGGTGTTTTGGGCTGGGCGGATGGCTGCGCAGCGGGAGTAGCCTCGGTAGCGGTGACTGGGCTGGACTCACCCTTGGGTTGGCTGCCGCCACGCTTGCCGGGAATACCAGCATGACCGCGGTTGCCGGAGCCAGCCCCGCCCTTTTCGCGCGTCCCAGACATGCTGCGCTTCACGGCAGCATCAATCTGCTCCGGGGTTGCCGTGTAAACGTTCAGCCCCTCGCGTTGCAGTTCATCTTCGAGTCCATCTAATTTGTATACCATGTGTCCACCTCTATGTCTCAGAACCTAATACATAATTATCAAACATCAAATCATCCAGACTTATACCACAGTAGTTGTTCAGCAAATGATTGATTTTGTTGGTTTCAACGGGCGAGAACTGCCGGAGCAGATTTGTCCACCCGTTGGAGCCACTTTGCCACTTCAGTTTTTGGTCTGTGATATTACATGCCACCAGATGTATCAAGCCACGCACCTCGACAATAATTTCAGCGATTTTGTCAGGCGAATATCCCTTAGCTTGGAGCATGGTGCGAAACAAAGCCACTGTATCGTCGAGTACCACGCGGTAGGTACTATCCGCTCCGCTGCCTATCCGCCCCGCTATCTTTCCAAAAATTTTGGCTATCTCGCTGTACACCTCGCCGCCAGCGTCGTTACCGCTCTCGTTTGACACGTTCTTGGCTGCCTCGGGCAACGTCAGTATCTGGACGGCATACGCAACTTCGTCATTAATACCGGATATCGTTGAGATGCACTGGATAGACCGGGCACCGCTAACCACCGCCATGGCAATATCAGCAGATGACAAGGTGGACGCAGTTCCCAGCAGCTGGCGCTCCGCAAGCGCAGCGACGTGCGTGTATATTTGTTCGCCCTCCTCTTGACCATATTTGCGAATCAGGGTCTCTCGCGCTATATCAAAGTCGTACTCGTTATTCTTGGGATGACAGTGGAGTAGGGTCATGTCATCAAAACGCGCGATATCGTCGTCGGCGAACGCTATAGAGTGAGCACCGCCTCGCGCCTCGTGTATGATTTCCCCTTTCGGGTTCAGGACAAACGCATACTCCCTACCACCAGATATCTCACCCTGACGCATCGCCTCCTTAAGGAGCTCGTTGGTGAGCGCCCGGAACTCCAATGAATTCGTTGGCAGCTTCTCCGATTTTAGTGGGTCGGGAGCCCCGCCTGTCTCTGGTTTAGGATTATCAATCGGAGCTGCGTGCTCGCCTTTGGGGAGAGACCCACCTCGCTTACCGGGTCTACCGGCGTGACCACGGTTACCAGAACTGGCGCTGCCTTTTTCGGAAATCGGGGAAAGTTCCCGCTCTGACGCGAGTAAATCATCTAACGCCTGCTGGGTAATATCGGCGTCGTCATAACCGGCTTCTAGATATTTCAGCCAGTCGTCATTAAGCTCAGAGTTGTTAACAAAGTTCCTTGGTGTCATGTGACTCCTACTATAAACGGATTATCATTCATTATAACAAACTCCAATTCGTTCAGACACCCAAAGCCAGTTAGGGCATTACAGAAAATTCGGCTGATGGGCACTCTGGCAGAGAACACGTAAGCTGAATTGCCGCTACTGTGACCATCACCAAATGTATACGCAATACCAACCGAGGATGTCCATGCCTCCATCGCGTTGCCATGATATAGCGCCGTATCGTACTTGTCAATACCAGCCCTACCCGCCTCAAAATTGATGTCTCCGATAGCTCTGGGTACCTCCAAATCGATAAAGCCTCGATAAAGCACAAGGGTGTCAGTCGGTTTGTATCCCATTTTGGCGAACCACGCCTGTGTTTGGCGATATATCGCTCGCAGCAACGCGCGTGCCTCGGCATTGGTCAATAGCATCATATGTTCGGAGCGGATGTCCATCTTCTCATCCGATGTCGACAGCTCCCCCTTCGCCAAGGTGTCCGCAACGAATACCGTGAGACGAGCGAGGTTTCTCTGCTTCTCGTCAGGGAACACGTCCGCAAAATTGCCCTCCAGCATATCATTGAGCGGAGACGGGTACAGGGCGGTGATATCGACACCGGTCTCGGCTGCGTATTGCTCTGCCAACACCGTAACTTTTTCATGTAAGGCACGGGCAATACTCCGAACGGAGTCCTCGGTTCCGATACTCCCCTTGTCACCATCCGGCACGTTGTATAGAAACCCGCGTATGATGCTACTTTCGGTTTCGTGGATGTAGGCGTAGTATTTTGATGTATCGGTAACTCCGGCTGCCGCCAGAGCTTCGTAAGCTACGGCTTGTAGTTCGTCATAATACTTGGTCAGAAAATCGCTCTTGGGTTGTACAGCGGCGTATTTCTGTTCTTGCCACTGCGACATATTAGCGCCAAACTCGTCCTTCATCGCCTTTTGCAGACCCAGCATCATGGCATTATTATCATTCGAGCTGTGCGCCCAGCACTTAATAGCCGTACTCACTAGGGTCGGACTAATCCCAGTCTCTTGACTTAGGGTACTAATCACGTTCTTTTTAGCTTCCACACGCGCCACATTTAGTAGAGCCTCAACTTGCCCTTTATAGGTACCAGCTACAATCTGCCTAGAGAGCTCATCACGGTATTTGGTCGCCATGTCCACCATGTAGGCTGACTCGGGATGCTTGGTGTAATGTTGTAGAAATTCTGGCGTGAGGTATTTGTCCAACATGAGCATCTCACGCTCGAGGGCGATTCGGCTCCTGTCGTCCCGGTCGCCTTTCTGAGTTCTATCAAACGGGGTAATATCCGCAAAATACTCCCCACTGCTTTGGCTTCCGCCCACCGCTACCGGTCGTGACGCCCCCTTTGGGGCGCTGCCGCCACGTTTGCCAAGGATGCCAACATGCCCATGGTGCCCAGAGCCAGTGCCACCTTTGAATGCAGCAACCTTGCCTTGGAGAATCCCCATGATGAATGCAAACATATCCGGGTCTTGGCGTGCCAATCGCCATGGGCTGACCGCGAATATCTCAAAAGCGCAGGACAGCAACTCGGTGCTCCCGTTCTGGTAGGAGGTAGTCATATACTCGAACAAGGGCGGCTTGTTCCGAGCTTCCAGCCGGTCTCGGTATTCGTTCAGTAACGCCCGGTCGTCGTCGTATAGCAGATATTCAATAGCGTGACCATACTCATGCGCGACCGTTGCCTTGAGCTCATCGTCCATGGTATCCACATCGAGGTCAGTCTCTCGGTCGGTGTATGGATAATTTTCCCGTGTTGGTAAGAGCTCAGAGTACCCAGCCAGAGCCCGCAGCTCGGGAACCACCTCATAAGGAATGTTCATTTGCGTATTGGTATCATCGTAGTTAGCGCCACTATTAAACATACTGTACTTTAAGTTTACGCCAATCATGGGCTGGGTTTCGTCCACCACATCATAATTGACCAGCGAGTCGACTTCTGTAATCGCATCATATATTTTCTGGTCGATAGCATCTCGAATTTCCGGCGTCAGTTGCTTGAGCACCCTATCAGGATAATTATGCATCACGTCCACGGTCTCATACTTGTTCAGATACTGGGTGGTGTCAACACCAAACATATCGACGAACTGGCGTTGCATCTTGTGTTGCAGGGCTTGAGACACCTCTCGAGCCTTGGTATAGCGCTCCATGGCTGTCGATAGTTCATCGACCGCGTTCTGCATCACATCAGCTGCATGTTCGCCAAGGTACTTTTTTGCCTTGGCGTAAGAGTCTATAGCGACCACGCGTATCGGTTTCGATGGAATCTTGGCTGTGATATCAAATCCCGCATTACGCCACGCAGCGTTAGGCATATTATCAAGGTGTATATTTGGGTAGAACGCACCCTCAGCTCGAAACGCGATTGTCCAGTCCTCCGACACTTCATACTCGCCCAGCTCCAGCATATCCAGTACCTCGCCGTTACCAGCCCGCCACGCTGACATCACCGCGTCGAGCTGCTTGTGAGTCTCGGCATACGCTGCCGTGTACTGAGTCAGGTCTTTATCAATCGCTTTCATGTATGCGTCTAGATAGGTCTTGCCAATCGCCTTGGTCTGACGCAGTTTTGCCGTGAGTCCCTTTTGGTCGTAGTACCGATGCCGCACAGACGGGATATCGTACGACGGGATATCACGCTTTCCCTGCCCCCGCTCCCCCTTGGGTAACGACCCGCCACGTATCCCCGGACGACCCGCATGTCCCCAGTTTCCGGAGCTGGCACCACCTTTTACAGTGGCGCCAGTTCCCCATACAGCTGGGTCGATGATATCGATGTCAATCGATAACGGGATTCCGGGAACCGCGACGTTATTGTTTTTCATATGCAGCCAGATAATCTACAACCTCAAGTTGTTTGTGGGCAGTCATCATTTTGTCCACTACCAGTTTAACATCTTTCCAGACATCTTTACCGTAATCATGGAACAGAATAATTCCACCCTTTTTGACCAGTGGAACCCAGTCTGTGATATCGCGGGTGATTTCGTGCTCCAGATGACCATCGTCAACCAGCAGCAGGTCGATGGGTTTATTATCCGCCCAGTGCTTGACCCGTGCCTCGTGCGCGTCCGCAAGAATCTGGACGGGATACGCCGGGAACCCATGCTCCAAAAATGCGTTCTGTTCATTCACCAAGCCGTGCCCTGTAGCCATTAAGGTATTATCAATCGTGTACAGGGTCGGCAGCAGGTCTGGGCGTACATCAGCCACCGCCATGGCAGTGGTTCCCACGCCCGCGCCAATATTGACCACCGTGGCATTCTCCGGGGCAAGCTGGGCATACTTCGCCAGTAGACCCACCTCGTTAACCGTCAGGTAGCCGAACGACCGAGCCAGATGCTCCGCACGTGTTGCTTTCAGTAACTCGCTCATAATCCTAGTAACCTCCTAATAGCAACCTCTAGGTCGCTACTGTTTAAATTATAGTCGAAATCAAATATATCGTTAGCAGCAATGATTTCGACATTCTCACCACCAAAGATACGGAACTCACCCATGGAGCTCATCTGGTAACCCTTGGCTTTGCCCAGCTTCCCCATTTTTGGTTTCAGAACAAGTGTCTTAAACTGTTTCGGGTCAAGTTTGGCGAGCGCTTTCCAGTTGGTGCCAAAGAATACCGGGTTGCTCATGCCGCCCGCACCTTCACGCGCATATAGGTAGGCGTGTGACCACAGATACCACAGAGCCTCGCGGTACGCCTCCTCGGTCATCAGGGTTCCATCCCACTTTTTGACCTCCTCGCCACGTTCATAAGCCATAAGTCTGTCCAGACTCTTTTCGCTATCGAACTCCCGGAATCGGTCGCTCCAATCTTCCCGGATACCCTCACTGCCGTTCTGGGCACCCTCAAACATCTGGGTAGCAGTCAACATACCATTTGCGACTAACCACGCCTCCTGTAGAGACTGCTCGACTTCTTTGGCAGTCTTAAGGTCATTGGTCAGGGAGATGGTCTTATCATCACCGCCCGCAAGACCGACTTCGCTATCGTGCCCATGCATCTCGTAGCGGGAGCGGAGCTGGTCACCGATGACAGCTGCGGCATCGGTCGTGACGTGATATAGCTCATCCGGCAATTCCATCCATTTGCCTTGGTTACTGACATAAAACGCTGTCAGCGCCTCAACATCGGACGGGGTCAAGCGAGCAGCGGTGACCGCATGATTGACATCGAACTCGAACTTTTCACGCAGCTCCCCAGCCACTCCGCCATATTCTATGATATCGTAGTACCCTTTGTATTCTTTGCTATCCTCGCCATACTTGGCTTTAAGTTGCTCCTCGTACCCCTGCAAAATATAGTCTGTCTCCGAGCGACTAAACTCGGTCATGTCAGGAGCGCCTGCCAGTAACTCTCGGGCTAATTTTCTACCGTAACGACCACGCTCCGCACTGGCATCGCTTCCATCTTGTATCAAGAGCGACTTGTCAGTCATCCGTGTAGATAAATCCTCTGCGTTTTCAGGCAGCCCAAGCTGTTCGCGCACGCGACGTATGCGATTATCAAACTCGGCTTGATGGTGCTCCAATACTTTGGTTACCTGAGCTGTAGTAACATAATTGCAGTTCGTAAACACTTCCATCCCGAGGTCTACAGTTGCTGGGTCATCACTGTCCCGCAAAGCACGCCAGTGGTCATATGTCAGACCAAGCGTGCTAAGCGCAATATCAAAATCGTCAGCACCCAGTCCAACAGTGCCATTATTATCCGTGGCTTCCAGTTTGTTTTTGAGGAGCAGGTATGGTCTGGATATTGTCATCTGCGGAGTCTCCAGTATCTCCGCACTCACATCCGGGTCTCCATACCCACGCCTGACGCTACGAGAACTGAAATAGAATTTGTCGGCTAGGTCAATCATGACATCTGGGTTAGGAATGATGCCATTGTTAGCGATGATGGCTTTCGCCTCTTGCACCAGAGCTTGCCGCTGGGCACGAGCTTGTTCGACCTCAGCATCCTCGATACCGTATGACACCACCGGTCGCGCGGCTCCCTTGGGCGCTGAACCGCCCCGGCGTCCCAAGACGCCCACGTGTCCACGGTGACCAGAACCAGCCCCGCCTTTCAGCTTCGCCTCTTTGTTCACGCCAACGTAGTCCCACTCTTGGAGCGGGTGGGTACGCCAGCCACCATCGTCGCTGATGTATATAGCAATGTCCGACGGATTCAACTGTCGTTCAAATAAGGCGCTTAGAATGTCAGGAAAGTGTTTATCCAGCTTTTTCAATAACCGGTCGATATCATCATCACCGTATCGATGCAGAGATACAATTGGCTTCCCTTTCACATACCCAAACAGCCCACGGAAACTTATGTTATCCTGATTTAATTTGTCATTACCACCATAACGACCTGTCTCTCGCATGAGGATATCGTCATGTATCTCGTCTTTTTTCCCGGCGAACGCAAGCCCATCCTCGGTAACCAAGAATGGTCGAACGTCAGCCATGCCCTCTGTTTTATTGGTTCGTATCATGGCGTAGCCGGGTATCTCGTCCTCAGCCCGGAGTCGAGAGGCAACATCGATATCAGTAATGCCCATCGTCACGAGCCCACCGCGTCCTGAGCCACCCACCTTACCGGGACGTCCACGATGACCAAAATTACCAGAGCCCTCTCCGCCCTTGAGTACCACATTTCCGTGAATAATCCCCAAAATGAATGAGAACAGGTACGGGTCTTGCCGCGCCAGTTTCCATGGGGCGGTAGCGAAAATCTCAAAAGCACAGGACAGGATTTCGGTCTCCCCGCTCGAGTATTCCCTGTTCATGTAGTCAAAGAACATATGAGACGTGTTCTTGTTCGTTCGGTAGTCCCTCAGGGCTTGGCGGGTCTTGGCTGGCAACCGTGCCTCTACGTGATGACCCAACTCATGCCACAACTCCGCTCGGGCAGCCTCTTGCATGGCGTCCACATCCAGTTCGGTATGGCGCTGTACATACGGATAATTGTTCGGGTCGTTAGCAAGGAACTCCCCGCTATCCCATGTGTACAAAGTCGCCTCGCCGCTTATCTGCTGTAAATCCGCAGTGTACGCGCCCCGATTCGGGTAGGTAACAAAGAGCACTTCGTTATCGACAGCTTTCGGGTCGTAGACACTTTTATCAATCATCTGGTTGGCACGCCACAGCTCCTGCCGGATAAACTCCTCGGCATCAGGGGCGTACCGTATATCGCCAATATTCCAACCGATAGGACGCGGCGCCAAAGCGATAGACGTCCTGAATTTCTCCGCCTTGTCTCCGGCACTCAGCACACTGGTATAACAGTCCATGACCATCTGGCGCTGCATGTCGTTGACCTCACCCTTGCGCTTGATAACCTCTTGAACAAATTCATTGTGTCGATTTAGATACGTCTCAAAGTGCTCCGCCGCCTGCGGATACTCTTTCTGAATGTCGCGCAAGCTCATCTCTCGCTCGAGCGTATTGTTGAACGGGGACGGCGAGATTCGTCGCTCAGTAATTGTAAAAACTCTATCATCGATGCCTATCGGTCGAATGCGACTTGTCCCATAAAGATGGGACTCGATTCCAGCAACCGCGGTACTGGTCTGTTCGTTGAACATCGCCTCGCGCGTATCCGGGGATGACAGGGTAGACCTATCGTTTTCCATCCACACCATCTGGTTACGAACCCAGACGAGATAGTCATCGCGCAACTTCTCATACTGTTCTACCTGCGGTTTGACCCGGTTCATGTACTCGAGCACGGCAGAGGCGCCCGCCCGCATCAACGACTTAACGTCATGTTCGTATACAACTGGATGACCGCTCACATCTTTTTCCGGTGGGAATTTCAGGAACGGATTATCAAGATTAATAGCGGGGGTGGAACGCTCACCTTTAGGTAACGAACCTCCACGCTTGCCCGGTCTGCCAGCGTGACCGATATTGCCGGAGCCCGTACCACCCTTAGTAGTAACATTCGGGTCATAGCCAAATGTAAACGAGTCAAGCTCCGTGAGCCAATCAAAGTGCCGAAAGTATGGCTTGTTGGCAACGATGACCACGCGCAATGGCTTGCCCGTTAAATCACAATACTTTTTCAGGGCGCCCATGAATCGAGACCCTAGGTTGTTAAGGTTGTCTGGTTTTTTAAAGATGGTTCCCAAATATAGGTATGAGCCATCGTCCTGTATTCCAACCGACAACTGGGTATTATCATTATCGGTGAAGTACAGCGACTCGACCGGATTGCCGTAGATGTCGTTCCACCGCTCGTCACCATTACCATAGCGCATCGTAACATCCCCGCCCATTTCGCGCTCAAAGAATATCTTCACCGGGTTGTCTGGCGTGTTTAATAGTTGCCGACCAGTGATACTGCGACTCCACAGCTCGCGCCGGGGCATATCTGTGCCGTCAGCAACTTCACGTAGCTTATTAACAGCATCGTTATAACCCGCTTCGGAGCCGCCCTCCCCAGACCCACCCACCTGTCCGGGGCGTCCCCGGTGACCAAAGTTACCAGAACCCTGTCCGCCTTTCAGCACCGTAGTTCCCTGAATGATGCTGAGGATAAAGCCGAACATCTCTGGGTCTTGTTGGGCAAGACGCCATGGGGCAGTAGAGAATATCTCGAACGCGCAGGACAGGAGCTCGGTGGCACCAGTGCGGTACCGTGTTTGCATGTAGTCGAACATGAAAGGATTCTTACCATCGGCTACATCCACGCGAAAGAGATAGAAATTATCAATAGCATGACGGTATGGTACGGTTAGAGTGTGTTCCACATGATGACCAAACTCGTGCCAGATTTCCAGCCGCAGGTATTCTTGCAGTGTGTCGACATCCACATCGTAGTCTCGCGGTATGAATGGATAAATGCCACCTATGCCAGCACCGGGGAATTCTGGGGGTTCAGCCGCATAGGCGCTCTCGCGCTGGTCGTATGTCACCAGCTTGCGGTCTAAGGTGATGGTCGGTATATCCAACTCCCGGTTGTCCGCAGGGTTGGCATACGAACCGGTCATAAGGGAGGTGTCAATATAGAGCTTGTCACCATACAAGCTGCGGTTGCCCTCATGCAGAATGTTGACATTCACTACGCCTGCCGCATCGTCTACGACGCTACGAATATAATCAATGGCGTCCGGTGAAATAGATAGGGGCTTACCGGTGATGTCTACTCCTCCCGTATTCATGTCCAGCGCGACCTCCCATGGTCTTGGGTTGGACGCCTTAAGAGATTTAATGAACTGGTTCGCTAACTCGGTCTGGACTTTGTTGGCTGCCTCGCGCTTTTCAATATAGCCGTTCGCAAAGGCATTGTAATCGTTGAACCACTTATCCAGTCCGCCAGCAGTGAGGGCTTCTGGATATTTTTCCTTGAGGTCGTTGTAGCTGAAAACCTGCTGGTATTTGTGACCGGATTCGTGGGTATTTGGGTCATCAGCCGACGGTACCCATGGCTGGATAAGCAGGAACGGCTCATCCGGGCTCAGGGGACGCACCTCCATGCGCGAGTCGTAGGTATTATCAAAGCGCTGCTGCCCGATACGAATCGACGGGTTCCGCACATCGACATGGGCAAGACCGTAATCATCAGGGGATAGGTGCCGAAACGTGTCATGGAGCACATTGCTAGAATCGGCTGACGGCAGACTTTGCAGGAACTCATGTGTTATCGCCTTAAAGTCAGCCTGTGCCTCAGTGACGAACGTCTCCCGCAGCTTTTTGTACTCATCCAGCTGGGGCTCGATGGATTTCAGGTATACAGCTGCCGCATCCTTGTTCGCGTCGATGAGTGCCTGAACATGGCTTGGGTATTGCGGTGCCGGGAATGTTTTGTCGCCCACGCGCAGGACACCACGCGGCTGCTTCTTGGGCTTGTCTACTGGAACCCCACGAACGCCCTTGGGCAAGCTGCCACCGCGTTTTCCGGGTCGTCCTGCATGACCAACGTTCCCAGAGCCTGTGCCGCCCTTGGTGGTAGTCTCTTTCAGGGAGATGTTCCCATCGGAATCGATAAACACGTGCTTGGCAGACAAAAACTCGCTCAGGTCATATTCGAGCGATACACTGGAGTACCCATGACCGAGATGCTCAGAGTACGTCTGCCAGCGCACAGTGTCGTTGTCCGCCAGCTCCATATCCCAGACGCCAGCATCGTACATGCGTTGCAGCTGGCGGAGGATTTTGGAGTTGACGTTCTGGGTGGTGATATATAAAGACTTGCCACGGAAATTACCAACCAACAGGCGGAAGTTCACGAACGGTATCGCGCTGTTCTCGTCCATGACCAACATGCCATACGTCTCCTGCATGGCGTGGCGGAACATGCCCACGGTCTCAGAGAGCTTCACCGGCATCGTTGTCATGGGCTGATTCTCGAGCTGGTGTTTCAGGTAGATAGCGTTGTACTTATTAACTATCCGTTCGAGTTCTTTTTCAATCTCGTGGTCATCATCAAACACACCCTCATCGACCTCGCGGGTCAGCTTGTGCATCTCTTTGTCCAAGTCGACATATTCCTGTAGCCACGCAATCGCTGGGTCATCGTTAGACTCCAGTATTTTCTTGGCGCTCCTAGCAACACCGATGATGGGGCGCAACGCATCGAACACAAAGACGGCTTTTTCACCAACCCGTCCGGGGTCAGCTTCCATCTCCTTGACGATATCGGGGAATAATCCCGGATTTTCGTACACAATTCCACCCACCAGCTGCTCGTGACTAAAATGCCCTTCGCCACGAACGCCAATCACGCCAATCCCCTCGATATAGGTGGCGGCTGCCGTGGTGAAGTCATCAACATCGTCTCCCTCGAGCTCAGCCTTAATCGCTTCGTTCACGCTGTCGAATGGACGGTAGCCACTCGGGAGCTTGACAGTGTTCCAGTCTATTGTCGGGGGACTATCGATGCCGTAGGTAATTGACTCGCCCGCAGGGGCACGGGGGACAGGAGCAGCGCCTTTCGGGGCAGAACCACCGCGCTTTCCCGGCACACCTACGTGACCATGGTGCCCACTGCCAGCACCGCCCTTGGTGGTTACCTCGGGCATCAGATAATACAGCTTGTAAAAATACTTATAGCCATCCGGTGATGGGGATTCCTTAAATTCATCGAGAACCCACTGAGCGTCATGATTGAGACGCAACGTAAACATGCCATCTATCCACGAAGGCGGGATAGCCTGCTCCATGCGATAGCACCCTTGAGTCTCAAAGTCAACGTCAGCTTGCGCGTCTGTAAAGATGTCAGATAATTTTTCAATCGGAACCCGGATACGCACCCACACAGGCTGGGTTTTCGCAGCAAACTCCTCCGGTGGAAACAAGTCAGTTGGTACGTTGTGTTGTACATAGCTGGCTAGGTCGGTCATCGTTTCTATGTCATCGACAAAATAGGTCGATGGCGGTCTGCCATAATGGACACGACCGGGCAGAATGCCGTACTGCTTGAGACTGTCCGCCAAACCAGCTGGAGTCCCATGGTAGAGGTCAACGTATCCGATACCCTTTGCGATAAGCTCCTGCTCCAGAGCGTCCAGTTTCGCAGCGATATCTGGGTCGTAGTTCGTAAAGTCTCCCTGCGCATGATACGGTGTCGCATACGGGTCTTTACTCGGGTCTGTTTTCATCGGTTCTAGGTCACGCTCCCAGCCATGGAGACCGGTGTAAGCCGGGTCTGTGCGACGCGGGTTGTGCATGTCAATGACTTCCGACGCCGGAGCGACCCTGCCACCGAACCGACTCCCGCCACGCTTTCCGGGAATACCAGCATGACCCGCCTCGCGCGTGAATCCACTGCCCTTCCCGCCTTTGAGTGAAATCGGGGAAACTTCCCTCCCCGCTATGCGATGCAACGGCAGGTGAACTTGCTTCGTCCGGTACGGTAAGATGAGTTCCCAGTTCCGTATCTGGAGCGGGTTCCATGCACGATGACGCTCGACGCAGGTCTGGCAGTGCTCAGCGACCCCGAGCTCCCAGTATGCATCAGCGTTACCGTCCTCGATATCACCGATGACCTCGATACGCCACCGGCATTTGCAGTTTTTCAAACATTGGCTGGTACCATCCCCCGGATAGGCTGGCAGGGGCATGTCATCCACGCCCAGCTTGGCAGAGGTGTTGGCACGCCAGTATTGCTCTACCGCAGTGCGGTTGTACTGACGAGCACGCCCGAACCAGCGGCTGTCGAAATTGGTATCATCGAATTTGTTCCCGAGTTGGTTGGCTGCGATTACCAATGCAAAGCCAGACAAGAACGCCAGCTGCTGGGCAATCGCTTGTGTCAGGTAGTCGCTTGCTTTTGGGGGAATGACCTCAGAGCCAGCGCCGACCATGTAGCCGGTGGTGGCTCCCAAACCGATGAGCTCACCCATCAGCTGCTCCCAAGCCTCGACGGTTATCTCACCGTTAAATAGCTCGTAGAGCAGGGCGTCGGTCTGTTCATCCATGCCCATAATAACGGGAATCAGCTCGGGGGGCAGACCGTCGTAGCGTTCCCACAGCTCGGGCTCACCAAGCGGGGTGTAGTCTGGCATTAGCGCCCCCTGCGTGCGAATTTGGTTACTGAGCTGTACAGCTTCCGTGCGGCTCCCATAGATTTAGCCAGAATGCTCTCAGCCCGTTTTTGTTCCTTGGGGGTCACAACCGGGATAGGCTTGTCACGCTTGGCTCCTAGACTGTTCACCTTGGGCTTGGGGGCTGGCTTGGTACGCACCGCCTTGGTTGCTTTAGGCTTAGCAGTTGCCACCAGCTTACCCAGCATCTGTTGCCGGAGCATCTTATTGAAATCAGCCGGGTTGGGCTTAACAGCTGGCGCAGCAGTGTTGGTCGCTACGGTAGGCGTTCCCGGCGTGACCTCTGGACTGGCATTATCATCCGGGCTCATGCTGACCTCACCGGGTGCTCCAACCGGAGCGCCTGTCTGGACGCCGGGAGCCTTTGAATCAGCGAAATCCTTGGGCAACTCGTCTTTTTCAATCATCATCGTGCGTTCCTCGTCGGGTGTGGTCAGACCAGCTGACAGACGCACCTGCGCTGACTGCGCACGCTTGGTGGAGATATCCTCAGATTGCTGGATGTCACGATAGTCTTTTTCAACAAATGCAAACTCGGTATCCATGGGCATGACGTACTCATTCATGGCGTGTGTGAAAGCCTCGCGCCATGCGACCAAACCCTTGCCACGCGCCTTGTCCGCCAGAACCTGTGACTGGGCGCCGGTACCGATAGTGCCGGAGCTGAGCGGCTGGAGCTCTTGGGGGTCAAGACCGAGCACGTCTGCATAGGTCAGGAGGGCAATGTCAAACTCCTCTTTGCGCTGGAATCGGTCAGGCAGTTCGGCAAGTGGGATTTTTACCAGATTTGGCTGCATCTCATCCGGGACACCAAGCACCACAGCGCCCATGTAGGACATGACGCCCTTGGCAGTCTCACCGGATTTGGTAGCCAGAACAGCCTCGCGCAACTGGGTGTCCAACACGCCGTTCACGATGTAGATAGCAAGCGGGTGCATACCGGAAATCTTCTCCCGGAGGTACCACTCAATCGCTGACAATTTGTAGATAGCTGGGAAAGCACGGCTGGCGGCACACAGTCCGACGCCGTTATAAATCTCGGACGGGTCTGGCATCTCCGAGAACATCATCACTTGGTGGTCACGCATCTCATGGTACGCGCCCCGCCTGTCCTGAAAGACAACCGGGACGTCCGGGTCGCCGGTACGAATGCAGCGCAACGAGTCCAAGTGCCGGAGACCGATAATCTTGCTGCCCTCAGCTGGCGAAGCTCGGACGATTTCGATGAAACTTCCGTTATCCGTGGTCAAATAATCGCGCAACTGTTTTGACAGGAACCCGACCCACCCGACCCGGCGTCCATCCGCACCACGCAGCAGCTCTTGGGTATCCTGTACACGCTGCGGCACTGAGCCCTTGATTTCCCATGACAGCGACACGATGCGCGTGATGGCAATACCGATGGCGGCTGACCACATGGCTTCTTTGAATAGAGAGCTGCGCAAGATAGCATCGCGCCCCCGCGTCCAATACGCCGGGGGCTGTGGGGTCATGGCGCTCGAGTCCTCGCTACGATGCCACGGAACTACAATTTGTAGGACGCCACCATTCAGAACCTGCGCGACGTCATCTTTGGTGACAGACTTTTGTAAGAGCTTCTTGATGTCAGTTGCTCCGCTATCCGCCTTTTTGTTTTTTTGAACCATGGATACCTCAGGTGAGTTAAGTTATTCCAGTTCGTCCGATTCTCCCTCGTCAAGTATTTCGCGTTCCTCGGAATCACTGGAGACCACCTCTGCTCCCACGACATCACCATCGTATGGGCGCTTGGTCAGTGCCACTACTTCGCCGCCAAGTTCCTTGGCAACGTATTTGGCTATTTCGTTATCGATATCCACCATCCCACCAATATGGTCGGTCGCATCCGCAACTGACCACATTCCACCTATCATCGTTGCCTGAAACAACAGGTCAGGGTCATCGGACGACCACTGCTTGTTCGTCACAGTGGCGGTGTGTTCACCTAACTTTATCATTGCTGGCATAGCTACTCTCCTGTGGCTTATTAAGCCATTATACGTTTATTATAGTGCACAATATGGTTATTTGTGCCGCTTGGCTTCGCGCACCATGGCACGCTCAATTGATTTGGCGGTTTTCAGCATGGCGTCCGCTGAGCGTGCAATGTTGTGAGACTGGATGTTGAGCATCTTTATCACTGCATCCATGGTGTTCACGAGGATGGCAATCTGCTCATCCGTGGTCAGGGGTCGATTGGGCAACCCGGCTTTTTCCGCAGCGGTCTGCTCTGCCTCAGCCACGACCGCAGGTACCTCGGGCGGGGTCTCTCCATTCATCCTGTCCATCTGGGCGTCTTGTTCTTTGGGGTCAATCTGTTGTTCATCCATTTTGTACACACTCCTTGAGATTTGTAATTATTATAACAAAAGTAACTGGACTGGACTAGCCTTTTTAGGTGGGAATGTGACCTCCCAGTATCCCAGTGACTCGTCCAGCAGCATCGCTATCTGTTTACCGTACCCACGCTCGACCTTGAATCCCAAGTCATACAGACGGTCAATGGGAGCCCGGTAGGTTATCTTGGTGTCGAGGTTGGTGACCTCCACGATACGCGCCCCAGCTGCTTTGGCAGCTCTCAGGGTGCTGTCATCAAACGCCAGCGCTCGGGGTCGTTGGAGAACATGCTTCTCGTGGATGGTCTTTCGGAACGTGTCATTGAGAACCGACCCAACGACTTTGGAACCCACATAAATCGGTATAGCACTCATGCCTCATCCTTTCCGCCAGCGCCATGCAGACGTCTGGCTGCGATATCAAAGTATTTTTTATCAATCTCAATTCCAGTGAATGCCCGCCCCAGATTCTGGCACGCCTCGCCGGTACGCCCAGACCCCATGAATGGGTCGAGCACACTGTCTCCGGGATTGGTATAGATACGCACCAGCCGCTCCATGAGCGACAGTGGCTTTTCGTATGGGTGTTCGGTGGGACTGATATGCCGGTCGTCGTAGACCCCGGTCATCTGAGACCAGTGCAATCGGTTGAACGTGTTACCGCGCCGATTGACCAGTATCATCTCAACGAACCGACCGCACGCCCGGATATAGTTTTTGGTCGACGGGGTTTTTATCCAGAACAGATACTCATCCGCAGTCCAGTAGACGTTTTCCGGCTTGCAAAAAGCGATGATGTTGCCCTTGGCGATTCTGGCAAACTGTCCCAAGAGACTCATCGCCCTAAGCGGCTCAATGTCGTAGGGTGGGTCAGTAATGATGGCATCATAGGATTGGTCTGGTATCGTCGGGAGCACCGACAGGCAATCATCGAGCAGAATAATACCTTTCGTCATATCGATATCCTCTCTGTTATAGCTTTAGTAAATAATCTCGGACTCTCTCAAATATATCAGAGCCCTCTTGCAGCTCACAGTCGCTGTTGATGACCTTGGCTGCTGTAGTGTCCAGCTCTTGCAGGAGCGCCCGGACGTATTCCAGCTCGTCAACCAGAGCCTGTATCGCACACCCCTCATGGATATAGCGGCAGTCCTTGTAATGGGTGGACTCCACGCCGCTCGATAAAAACGACGTGATGACACGGCTGAGATTTAAAGCCTCTTTGACAGGTCTGGTCATAGGAATACGCTCAGAAAAAAGACTCCGGCGACAAGCGCCAAAACAAACACCAACGCGAGACATCCGCAGCATCCGCTGCCGGGCTCGCAATAATCCTCATCATACCTCATTCCCATAGTGTCTCACCTTTCGCATAAGCCTCAGCATGTTCCGGGCACAGGGTCTTAATCCACCCACGTGGCTCAGTCGGCTTGCCCGGTTTACCACACACCTCACAGATTGTTAAACTACGATTTTCAATCTCATCCAGCAGGTCGTAGTAAGCCATGTCCGCCATGGAGGGGGTGATTCTGAGTCCGCCCCACTTCTCTTTGACTTCGACAATGACCACTCTCTTGGGCTTGTTACGATATGCCTCGAGTAGTAGTTCGTGCCAGCCCTTGCCAACCTGCCGCTGGGCATCATGGAGTGTGATGTGGTCTTTATGCATGGGTGACCACCTGTTCGACCCCATCCCATGTTTCCATGGCATAGAACCGATTCGCCCAGCTGTCCTCGTCGATACCCTCGCCCCACACCCAACGCATACCCTTGGCAATCAGAGCGCGAGACGCCTCTTTTGCCGCCTCGTAACTCTTGAGACCAGACTGTTGACGCCGGGCACCACTGGCTGGGTCTTTGTAGTGCACGACCCACGTGTTACGATTTGTGGTCTGAACGGGAATCTTAACTGTAGCCTTGGACATATCTCACTCACCTCTCTCACTTATAGTGTACTAACATGATACTACATTTGCTGTTTTTGTCAAGTAATCCTCGTGACTGACGAACACGTCCGGGGTGTACACCTGACCACAGAACACGCACTTGAATAGTCCTCTGGGCAAGTCAACGCTGTACACCAATCTCACCTCATTACACACCGGACAATCCGCATATCTGCATTCTGGGGGTTTGGGCTTTTCGCCATGGTTGTGTTTCATGGTTACCTCTACTCAGATTATACATCGAAATGCAGAGCTCGGGTCACTGTACACATGAACCCGAGCCCTTTGAACAAGCGGCATATAGGTAATTTGGGGGCATGTGCACTGAGGCTAATCATGCCATGCCGCTGATTTAAGTATAGGGGGTTTCCGTAAATTTGTGCCAGCCAGTTCACGGCTCCAGCCTTTTTGCGCACTTTATCAATGCCCGGAGACCACCCTTGGTCAACGAGCCATCCAGAATCATGTCGTCGATTTTGCGGTTCAGGTTTATAATGCGGGATTTTTCACCGATTACATCCACCAGCCGTCCCAGTGGCGTGTTGGCAGCTTTCGCGTGCGAGAGCACCCTCGCGTCCGGGTCGAGACACACGTACACCGGGTCACAGTTCGCAATCGGGGCAAGCAAGTCGAGGTCGGGCGTCACACCGGGCACACCCACAACGTGCATATCGACGTCATCCAGCGCCAGATACGTGGTCATCGCCTTGAACTCTCCCTCGACCAACAGGCACGCCCCAGCCATGGGTCGGTCGTGGTCTGCCACAAATAGTCTGGGCGGCAGTCCCTTGACCTCGCTCCTGTAACGGTCATTCTTGCTGCGGGGATGGACAATGCGGTGCTTGATGTTCAGGACGGTGCCGGTCACAGGTTCGTGGAGAGGTATCGTCAGCGACGGGGATTCGTAGTACGCATCACCCACCCACACGCCACGATTCGGGCAATAGCCCAGCTCCCAGTAATTCAGCCAGTATGGGTCAACGATACCGCGCTGGGCATAGAGCGCTCGAGCGGCATCATCCAACTGGGCATGATAGGTTTTCCACACGTGGGACGCTGTGAACTCAGCCATGGCTTTCGCCGCCAGCTCCTGCTGTTCTTTTTCAAACGCTTGACGCTGGCGCTCTATCTCCGCCTGTTGTTCGGCAGTCAGAGTGACACCCGCCTCACGTCCCGGTAGCCAGACGTATCCGCATCGACGGCACCAGCCAAACGCGCCACCGGTTGCCTTGGATTGCACGAACATTCGGAACCTGTCCGGGAATGAACCATCCTGATGGGGAGAGCCACCACACCGGGGGCAACTGCCGGAATACTCGTTGGCGCTGACCCGGACAACATGGTTGACGAGTGGCGTGAGCTCAGCACAGGCTGCTGGCAAAACGGCGGTATGCCTCATGCGTCCACCACGAGCAGCGGCTTGCGGGCACGATGCTTGGGAAATCCATCATGCTGCCTGCCCCACTTATCATCCATCTTCATCACCGGCTCATTCTCACCGTTGTCGTACTGGCAGACGCGACCGTCCTTGCCCAAGTGGGTGGGCACGATTGGCTCACCAATAAAATCGATGCCCAGTAGCGGCATGGAACGACCGCAGTGTGGGCATCGAATGGCACGACAATAGGTTCCCTCGTGCTTGGCTTTTTTATATTCAGCGATTTTGCGCCTTTGACTGTAATTCACTGTGCACCTCTCTCAAATTGTATCATTATCAAACAACACGTACTGATACATTGTAACACAGTGTCATTATGGTGTCAAGGGGTATCTTCTGGTTGGTCGATAGCTCCCTCAAGCTCGGGCACACGAGCCCAGTTGCGCATCTCATCCTTTGTCCACACCTCCAACACCTCGAGGTCGGTACAGTTCATCGTATCACCCACGCAGCCATGGGCGGGCGGGTCTCCGTAGTGCCAGCTCTTGGGCGGACGTTTGTTCGGCTTGAACCGGTCGAACAGGCTCAAGTGCATCTCGACGTCGAACCGCTGGTCGCAGCTCTGGCACCCGATACGCATCAAGACCACAACACGAGAATAAATATCTGGCGCCAAATCCGGCTCAAACTTGCCATACCGGGGCGTACCGTTTTCGTCGTACCACGTAGGCTGCTCCTGAATCCGGGAGCGGATATCCTGAAACCTGCTATGCATGTTCCGGCTCCTCTCCGGTGGGAGACTTCGCTTGCTGCTCCGCCCATTTTATCAATACCGACACTGGTGTCTTGCTGAGCGACTTACCCGTAATATCGCTAAAGTCCTCCACTAGCTCATACAACATGCCACGCAATTCGTCGTGGCGTGCTTTGTGCTCTGCGGGTGTAAATGGTTTAGGCATGGTTTACTCCTCTGGATTCAATGTCTGTAAATACGACCAGTCCATCAGCTCTTTCAGGGTCGTCTGACTGGGCAACTTTCCGGTATGCAGTATAAAGTCCGCCACCAGCTCATCGAACATTTGGTGGAGTTCTCCATGGCGCTCTTTGTGCGCCTCGCGCTGCGTTTTATCAATCTGCTCACTCACACAGAACCTCCTAGAAATGGTTAAAGTAGACGCCATTCATTCGCTGATACAGCTGGGTGGTCAGGTATACGTCGTTGCTGACGTACTGGCGCCGGACATCATTGGTCATATCCGCAATCATCGAACCATCCAGCTCTGGCAGCGGGTTGTCCAGATTGTACAGCTTGGCAAGCGCCTTGAGTCCCTTGACGTTCTGGATGCTCCAGTTATAGAGAATCGAGAACAGGTCAGTAATCGGTTCAGTGCGAAACCGCGCCAGATTCGGGATGTGACGCGGGCGGATACCCAGCGCCATGGAGCGGCGCATGATGTAGGGGATGTCGAAGTTAAGCACGTTGAATCCCACCACGCGCCCCTCGCACTCAGCGTACTTTTTCCAGAACAGCTCAATCAGGTCGCTTTCAGTAATCGTCGCGTGAACGAGCGTGCTTTCGTCAACGGTCTCGTCACCCACCAGCCACGCCTCTATGGGCAGGCTCGGGTGTGTGCGATAGGCAATGGCGATGATGCGCCCATAGTCCGGGTCGAGCGGGGCGTCCTTGAGACGCTGCTCCTGCTTTTCGGACTTGTATTTTTCAATCGTGTCAGCATCCTTGTAGTTTCCGGGCGCCTTGACCTCTGGCATCAAATCGGCAATCAAAGGGTTCGCCTCGGTCTCGATATCAAAGAACAGGCGCTTGGATGCCGTGCGAATCGGCATTGCGACCGGTATCAAATCCGGCTGGGTCGCCACGTCCGCTGGGAACGTGGTCTCAATGGGATAGGGGGGTTTTTCACTCATAGTCTCACTCCTTGTGCGTTATTGTATCACATTATCAATCAATGTCCCCACTGGTCGCGGCGCAGCAACAGACCGATGGCGCCGTACACAGCCAAGTCCATGAACGAATCCTCCAGCGACTCGTTGGCTGCCTCCGCAGGTGGGTTCACGGGCTCATCACTGATGGTCAGGATATACTTGCCGTCCTTGTGTTGCACCTCAATGTTGAACCCGAGCAGGTTCATGAGCCGGATGGTCTTGTCCCAGATACGCACCATGACACCCTTTTTGCCGGTGCCAATGATGTTGGCTGGGGAGTAGTCCGAATTCTTGCGGACATGGACGCGGTACATCGATGATGTCAGGTTGCGGAACGCTTCGCACTGTACCGGGCTGGTCACCTCTGCTTTGGGTATCTTGGGCAGCTTGGGATAAAAGTACACCGGGATATCGTGCGCCTTGGCATACTCGACCTCCACCTTGGCGCCCTTACTGGATTCCCAGTCTGGGAGCGCAATCACAGCATCGACGCGCGAAATCATGTCGAGGTCACCGGCGATATAGTCCTCCCACGTACAGGTGCAATCCTGCTCAAAGTGGGCAGTGTTGAGGTGAGGGCAGATAACGTGGTACCCATCCTGCCAGAGCCGGACAGCCACGCGCCGGGCATTGGCAAGGTTCTGTTCCATAGTAGTACCACCGGTAGAATATGGGGCTGAGATATAGACTAACACACGACACCTCCATGCGCCCCGAATTCGACTATCTCGTCACCGCACCAGCAGCAGCGCTCCAGACATCGGAATTCTGGCGGGTGTCCTGCGGCAGCCCACTTGCCATGGGGCTTGGGCAACTTGGTGTTGTCCTGTTGTGACACCTCGTGCCAGCAGTGGCGACCGTCGGGAGCAACTTCGCAATTATATGTTGACATCACACCAACATCGTGCCCAACCACGCCATCGTATCTCTTGCGTTTCGTAGTGCGCTTAATATACTCTTTTACCTCACTCATCTCACATCTCCTTTTTGTTTTCTGGTTGGCTTGGGCGGTTTCCACCCCTCGGGTGCTGTTCCGATATCCACCCGATGGGTAGTATCGTCGACGTGCCAGTAGAACATTACAAATGGGCTGTCAAAATAATCGGCAGCACCCAGAGAGTCCACCACAAAGTCGACCTTTGGGATAACCGTACCGTTCACATGCATATAGTAATACACTCACACACTCCTCTCTCATGATTATTATCAATCGCCCGGATATAGCAGGGGCGTCAAGTTGCCCTGCTTGCAGGCGTCGTACCAGATGCGGACAAAAGCCTTGACGATATCCGCCGGTAACTCCAGCTCTGCAAACTCGCGCATATTGTAGCTCCAGACACCCGGCTGGCAAGCCATGGTGTTATCGTCCCGGACAAGCCACTTGCCTGCCGTGATGGAGCAACTGTATTGCACCGACTGGTCGAGACATGCTGGCAGGCTCTGGTTGCAGGCTTCGTTCTCAGCATAACTCAGGTTGTAAACGTACTCACCGAACAGGCTCTGGTAGTCTGGCTCCACATCGCAGTCCAGCTTATCTGTGACCACGTACAGGAAAATCGTGCGCAGGGACGGGAACTGGGTATAGGACGTCGACCACCCACAGGTATCCGCACCACTGCCCTCAACCTGTTCTGCTGGGCACGCTTTTCTGGGGCACTCATATTTGACCGGGGTCGGGGTCACAATCCATCCAGTCGGGGTGACCGTGGGGGTAAATTCCATGGTGGGGGTCGCAGTGAATTTAGGCGTGCTGGTCGGCGTAAACTCGGGAGTATTGGTAGCCGTAGGCTCTTTGGTGTTGGTGGCTGTGGGCTCCGGGGTATTGGTACTGGTGGGCTCGAGAGTCTTGGTGACCGTGGCGGTCTTGGTGACGGTTGGGGTGGCGGTATAGAGCCACTCGCATTTTCCGTTCTCAGACTCTGGGTTGAACGGGATACACGCCAGTCCGGGGCAACAGGGTTTGTCACTCTCGTTTATGGTGCACTCAGCGTGCTCATGCTTGCAGTCGGTACACTCCGCAGGCTGCGGTTGCGATATCAGCAGGGCAGCGACAACCACCAGAACAAGCACAACGAGAACATAGGGGGCAAGACGTAACAGTTTATTCATGGGGCACACTCCTCGCCACTATTATACATCATAGTGCATCCAACGAGGTGACCCTGATGCGGTCTGCCAGATACACAACCCCGCGGGCATGAACCTTGGGGCGTATGAGACCCGCTGCCTCGCACCTGACGATACGCCTATTCTCCCGACGTCGAAACATCTTGCTGAAAAAATCTTGCGCCTCCTCGAGCGTCAGGAACACATGGAACCCAGACACGTAACGGGTACCGCGCGACCCATCGCATACAACCTTGACGTCAGCGTCCACCCACTCACCCAGTGGCAGCACCCGGCTCTTGTTTGTGCCGTGGAACAGAGACAAGGGTTGACCATTTTTGACCTCGACAATGCGGTAACAGGTAATCGCTCCTAATTGCGTGAAACTTCCCATGATTATCATTGCTCCGGCTGCTGCTGCTCGGGAAGCAAAGACACGCGCGAATTCCATAAAGCCACAGCCTGCCCAGCTGGGAGCTGTGGTGTCCTGAGACCACACACGATGCAGGACACATGCTCTAAAACCTCCCGGTCACCCTGCAAGTTGCGGCGGGTTACTGCGTATGCCCGCGCCTTTTTCCCGCAGCAGGGACAGGATTCAATCCGTACTGACATCGCTCTGCTCCTCGCCACCCAGCATCGGGATACTCGGCTTCTTGGCGACCAGAGAGTACCACCGCTCGACCGATACGCTGGGCTCTTTTTGGCTCAGGTCGTTGCGCACACTCAGGATGTGGGCAACACGATTACCCTGCGCCAGTACGAGATTCATGTATCCGACCAGCTTGGTGATGGTCTTGCGCTGCTGCTCTACAGCACGCGCGTATGGGGTGGTGAATATCAAAAAGCTGGCAAAGATGCCAACCACCAGACCCAGCACCAAAGCGACTGCTCCAACAACAAAAATTTTATCCATAACTCTCACTCCTATTCTGTTTTTTTGGGCATGGGCAGGGAAAACGCGGGGAGCAACCCCCACCAAAACCTGCCCACGCCCGCAAGCAAAAGCCCGCTTGACCGTCATTGTAGCACGGCGGCATTACAATGTCAAGTTATGCCAATCGATTTACGCATGGCTTGCTCCAAACGATACATAAGGTCACGCTCCTTATCAGAGCCCGGCAGACTCTCGGTGATACTCTTTTTCAATAGCTCAATCAACAGGAGCGTTGTACGGAACGATATGCCGAGACGCCACTGGTTTTTGCCAACATGACGGTCAAGAATCACATACGCCGCGCGTTGGGCGTTCTCGACAACCTGTACTGCGCCCGAATAGCTTATGAGGTCGGGGAACTGACAGGTTTTTGTGCTCATAAGGCGCCGCAAAGCACGATTCAGGGTGGCGATATCGCCCCGCCGCGCCAGAAACTCGCAACCGTCCCACCTATCCACATAGGGCTCATTCTCCATGGGAGTATCCCAGCGCCCGGCTGACCCCGAGCTGTATCTTGTCCCGGAGCTCACCAATCTCTCTGGCTTTTTTCGGGTTGTACCATATGTCTTTGTTATAGATAGCAGACAGGATACGGACAGTGTTCATCCACACCTCCAACCGGCAGCCGATGGTGGAGTAACCTGAGTGAGATTTGTGATTCAGTTCCCAGTCCTGCGCCACTTGACTAAAGCCCATCGGCAAATTGCACCTTACATGGAACGCGTTGCCTTTCAAGTCATCCACACCGTGGAGGCTGGCACGCTGCCGCATGGCGCTGTTAATCATCTTGACCTCATCGTAAGTCAAGTCTATAGTAATGTGTGAGTTTAATAATTCTCGTGTGTTCATCCTACCGGTAACCCTAGCGCCTCTCTGACGGCTTGTTCCAACCTGTCCAGCAACGCTTCGGCGTCTTTATCCATGGGCTTATCCAACCGAATATAATCGCTGACCGCTCGCGCCACAATCAACGCTCTCTGTAGCGACACTGAGTAATCCACCGTCATGCCATAACTCAGCAAGATGCGCACGGATAAGCCAACATCCGAATCCCGGTCGTAGTCCTCGAGGACGCGCCGCAACACGTAGCGGTCGGTGAGACACATCGTAACCTTGGCACCTAGAGGCATCTTACCCATGGCTCATCCCCACAGCCTTGTACACTGCCGCCTCTAGCCTGTCACGTAATTGTAGTATTTTCAAATTATCCTCATCGCTCAGTTGGATTACAAGCGTCGGGTCTACTTTTGGTTGCCAAAAGTATCCGTCGTCCACGAACGGCTCCGGCTCTGACAGGTGGCTAATCGCCTCGATAGCCTCCAGCGCGAGCGTGACCGGGGCGTGACACAGCGCTGGCAGAAATGGATTTGGCTTCACCGTCATCTTGCCGGTCAGCCCATTAACCGACACGATTTGTGGAAACTTATATGCTGGTATGGAGACTTTAAAGGCGCACATCAAGCGTATCAAGACGTGCTCCCGCCACCGGGTCTGGGGTAACTGGAACCGCCCCAAAAGCTCAACGTCAGCAGTGGTCACTATGATTTCGCATGTCAATGCCCTTGCTCGAACACGGAGGTCTTCTATCTCATCTTCACGCCACATATGCGATACACCACCCTTTCCAATTGTGTGAGCACCCGCTCCAGTCGGTTGCGCGTGATGATGCCGAGATGCCGCGCATACCGCTGTTTATACTCCAACACGTTGGACTGTAAAAACATCAGTCGGATGCCAGTCATCCTCACGCGACGCGTCTCATGAGTCGGTATGTCACCGAGCAGATACGTGGATTGCCATAGACGCCCTTGTGGTTTCCCTAGCCTCAACAGACCGCACGAAACTAACTGAGACATAACACGTGCGCAATACTCCGAACGCCATGGTTCACCCGCCGCAACCGCAGTCATAATCCTTGCCAACACACCCGCCTCGTATTTAGTGAGGCGGATAGAGTACACGCGCGACAGGCGCTCGTTTTGATACGCTGTGTCTGGAACCATACTCCTCATAATATACCTTTCGTGTACCACATTGTAGCATATTACACCACCGAAAGTCAAGTAGCAAAGTGCGACCCCCGCCTGTCTGCAAGCGGGGGTCTTGACCGGACGCCACCAGATGGCGAAGGCTATTCCCATCATAATTTGGTGGCTACCATCACCGCAGCGTGGAAAGGGCACGCTCGGTGTTATGGTTACTTTTGCGAAGCACGATTATTATAGCAACTTTTAAGGTATAATGCAATAGTGAATTACACTCACGCCCACTAACCCCCAATGGAGGACAAATGTTAAAACGGATTATCCCTATCGTACTGTCTGTGGCGCTTGCCATCAGTCTGATTTTCAATGTTGTGCTCATCACACGCCCAGTCCCCGCCCCAGAGACGGTGGAGCCCATGGCGCTGTCCCAGCCCATGGTGAACGATACCACAGCGGTCGCACCCACACAGGAGCAGGGCAGCGAATCAACTCGCTGGACTGAGGTGCACTTTACCACCGCTGACAAGGCGCAGTACGCCACGTATGCGGGAACGGATGCGGACGCGATACAGCCATCCTTTAACATCCAAATACCCAAAACCTATATCTACCTATTTGACATGAACGTCGATTATGAGGACGTTCGCCTGAGCACGCAGGTTGTCAGCTACGGGCAGAACACCAATTACACGACCCTTGTCTGCCGATATGACGTCGACCGGGGCTGGTACGAGTTCAACGTATCCAACTCCGGGATAGTTGCCGTACTGCGATATGACCATGAGCACGGATACAAGCTCATCGGTGAGGGCGGTCTCCAGACCATGAAACGCGGGGACGCAATGAATGAGGTGACCGCCTCCTGTATCGGTAACGAGCTGAGCATCGAGGTCAACGGCAAGCTCTGGCGCACATTCAGAGACGACACCATCCACCATGGATATATCGGTGTCGGAGCTGGCAGCGGGACACTATACCCGGTGTCTATCAAGTTCCAGACCATCGACGTCCTAGCCCTGAGCCCAGCCACCACGATACTCCCCACAGCTACAGCCATGGTGACCCCCACCGACTGTACCGACTGGTGGGACTGCGCAGCCAAGACGCCCAAGCCAAACGACCCCCGGTTCTTGGGGTGGACGCGTGGCAGCGGGAAGTCTGGCAACGTGAATGACCCATACTGGCAAAAGTGGGTCTGGATGAACGAGAATGACTGGCGCACGGAACGAGCGACCATCATCTGGGACTACCTGTGCCAAATCGATGGCTGCCCATCGGAACGCGACTTGGCAACCTTACTGTTCTATCAGGAGGGCTCCATCCTACTGGATGACCCATACGCACAGGAACTTATGGTCAAGGCTATCAAGTTCAAGCTCTCGAGTGAATCGTTCATGGGTCAGCATGATGTCATGTTTACCGGGGACGGTGTGACCATGGAGGACTTGTCGTTCTTTACGCCTTTTTTCAATCCCAAGTCTGATGGCGCCAACTTTAGCGATGCAGACTGGGCAGAGCTGACCACCAAGCCCAAGCCGGTGTTCTTTGAATTGGTCGATAAGTGGTATGCCGACCCGCACTATCCCATCTGTGGCTTGAACGGTGAGGTTGTCGACCACTGGTGGACAGGCGGGGAGCCAACCGCAGGTGTCTGGCTGTGGTTCTACAGCGTCATCGACCGTGGCGGAAACGTTATCCTCAACTTTGGGTCGTAGCCATGAGACAACTACTCGATATCCTTGGAGTTGGAATAGCGGCAATAATGCTGCTGTGCATCCTGAGCATAGCGCCTGTGTTGCCAGAGCCGGTGAACTTTTCTGAACTTGGATTATCAACTCCAACTACAGAAGTTCAACCAACGTGGGAAAGTACCCCGATTTACGCCCCGTGCACAGATAATTACTTGTCCCTTGTGGACTGGGGTGTCAACCCCGACTGGTACTATGCCCTGCTTGCTGGCGAAAGCGCCCGAGCCGCGTATCAAGCCGACCATGGCTTAACGGTCAGGCGTAGCGATGATGTGTCCAGAGCCCTGTATCAGAATTACTATACCCCGTCGCCCTGTAACTTCGTCTCCCATGGCACGTGGTTCGGCAGCGACGAACTATCGGTACAGGAGCTCCTGTTCTCTGGTGAGGTCATGCGCCAACAGATGGAGCGAGGATATGTCCTTGTGGGCAGCGGGGATTATGGGTATCACTGGGACTTGAAATATGAGGTTGACGCCTATATCGCAAAATGGGCAGCCAATCGCAGCCCCACTGATTACCTGCTCGAAAAGCAGGGGTCTGTCCTGTACGTCTACTTTGCCGATGGCGGGGTAGAACGCACGCACCATTTTGTGGGTGGCAAGATTGACCCGGTGACATACGAGGAGCTCAACCCCAAGCAACGGCGCCTGTATGACGCTACCACCATGGGTGCTTGGGATATCCAATCCAAGCTGCTGGTACCCACACAGGAGCACCTGACCCCGGAACAAGCCCTTGCCTCTAGGCAGTATGTTGGCTTTGTATCTGGTAAGTCAGTCAACGATATCGGGCGCCGGTTCCTGTTGTATCGATACCTGCCCGAGCCCCAGTTTGTGGGCGTTGCTCTTGTGGTCGGAACAGCAAAGCGGGCAGACTGGACTGGCATAGGTGGAACGTCAGATGAGAGTTTTCAGTATGACCACTTCCCCCTGATTCTGAGACGATACAACGGATACCTCTGGGGATTCGATTTCCCCACCAACCTGTACCTGATGTTCGGGGGCACCATCAACCCCGGTGACCCGATACACGTCCCTACAGAGCCGGTGCTGGCAATCGACCCAGACAGGAACAGCCCCAACCCAGCACGCGGGGAGTAAAACGTAAAATAGGTTTTTACAGAAATGGGTTGTTTTTGTAAAATGGCAATGATACCAAAAGTCCTACCCCTTACTGGTAGGACTTCGGTTTTGTGAGCGTCGTATTGGGCTGTGTGATAGCCTGCGGGACACAGGGTCGAACTGTGACCTCCGGGGGATGAACCCGACGAGCTACCTGAGCTCCATCCCGCTCTAAGAGGGACACCCTAACGACACCCCCAGTATACCACATTATTAAAGCGAACCCCCGCCAGTTCGGGGGCGGGGGCTGCCAGAAATGAGGGACTTGTGGGCACAAGTCAGATACATAAACCTCTTAGATAGTACAATATTTCAAAACAAAAGTCAAGTACCTATTTTCGCATGGCTTTGGCAACGACCTCCTGCCACTCCTCGAGCGTGATGCGCCCATGGCTCAGCGCCCAGCACTCTCGCGGGTTGAGATACTGTCTGCCGTCCTTGGGGGCGTCCCACGCGTTGTATCGTATCACCTGCGTCTCCGCCTCCTCGTAACGACCTATCTTGAGCAGGGTGTGCACCCGAACCCGCTCCCGGCGATGGATGTGTGTTTTGTACCACTTCTCGCTCTCACTGGTCGTGATACCAGTTATCGGGGTATGGCGGCGCGACCGGCTCACTCTTGCCTCGGGTTGGCTCCGTGCTCCTCCATGCATTTGACGCAGATACCCGCAATCTTGCGGATGTCGTCCAGCGCCATGGCATCGCTGGGGGTGAGCGTCCAGTGCTCGACAGCCCGGTTCATGTAGTGCTGCATCATTATCAAAAACTCGCCAACCGTGTGCTTGCGCCCATCGGTGCGAATCTTGGGTAGCTTATCCTGATATGCCCGTTCGCTGTCGATGATTTCGTAGACCTTTTCACGTAACATATGGGGGAATCCTCCTGTTGTGTCTAATGGCGCTTACTCCCTGCGCCGACCTCTCGAGCGTCGACCCTGCGACACCCACGGTCTAGGTTACCTTACGCGTAACCCAGAGGGTCAGCTGTATAAGTGGGACGTTGCTGGGGCTGATACGCTGTGCACATTTGCTGTATCGGGTCTCCGAGCCACAGTTTTGGGATGCATCCCATCGCCAACGTTGCCCTACCAAACCACAGTATACCACATGCGTGGCAGATACTCGTGGGTGGACTCGAACCACCGACCCGCACCTTAGAAGGATGCCGCTCTCACCAACTGAGCTACACGAGTGTGGAGCGGGAGGGGGAGACAGGACGCCATAAGTCGGGGTCAGCGTAATCGCCCCACGTCCCGTCCTCACAGAACGCGGCGATTGCCCACGCCTCGGGAGCGTCTGGGCGCTTGGCATAGTACAAAATGCACCGCTGCCCAAGGTCTGGGCGCTCCTGAGGGTACTGGCGCCAGCGCACTACATCACGCATGGTACTTAGGCGACCCCTTAACTCAGCGACGTATACGTCCAGTTCTTTTTGTCCACGCGTTGACATGCCACCGTCTTGTTCGTCACCGATTGATATATCCAAAATCTCATCAACCAGCGCGTTGTCTGGCAAAGCTCGGGCGATGGTCATGGCTTCTTGCTCATACTTAGTTAACTTTCGCATCTCGACGCTCCTTATAAACACACTTACATTATAACACATTATTATCAATCAGCTTGCCAGTGCTTTGGAATCCCCAGCCGCCGTTCGATAGCGCGGCGGGTATCCCGCTGTAGCTGTAACTTGTGCCCGTTCTGACAGTACCACATCCTTGCAGCAAAATAGCGGTCATCCTTGGGAGATGTCCTACCCTGTGCCTTGCCAGCCCCCACCCAGTCACATATCATCTCGGTGAGGTAGGGCTCCTCTATGGGTAGGATAATAAACCCGGTCTCATCCTCGGGGTGTGTCCACCACTGCCAGTGGTGTCGGTTGCGCTTTTGATGCAGGAACCACGCCCGGTCAAATGCAGCGTCCCCGGTGTTGGTAGGCTTGTAGTACCCGGTCTCGTTACGTCCGGTCTGGATGCTGCCACGCTTGACACCATAAAAGTGCTTGGCATAGGGGATGAACTCATCCGGGCTGAACTTGCTCAGGTCGTGTACGATTCCACGCCAAGCGATACCCGCCCGGATACACTCGAGCAGCACGTACAGCTTGTGGCGGAGCAAATAACGCAGGTAGGGCAGGTAGGTCAATGGAGCGCCACCGCTATGACACACAGCCATGGCAGGATAAAACACACCACCACCAAGAACGCCTGCCGGATACGAATCATGTCAGGTTTATCATTCATCATAACCTCCAAAAGTTTGCCCGCGCCGTTGCCATGGACAGGCACACGCACAGGTCGATTTTCAGGCTCTGGCTGCGTTTGACGATACGCAGCTTCGCATCATCCGCATCAGTCTTGTAGTTCGCGTTGCAGACATGGGTTGACAGGTCTGGGTACCCACCATCGTGGTGCACCCTGCGGTCACGTATCATGTCGCGCAGCGCCTTATCCGACACCAATCGGTCGGCTCCCTGCTTGAATTCCTTGAGGTGAGCGATGCGCTCTTTTTTGAGCCGGTTCGCCATATCCTCCAACTGGTAGGGGTCGTAACATATCTCCACCACGTTGTAGGACGCCAGCAGCCTGCGTATCTCCGCCTCGACCTCTTGAAAGTCTATTTTACCATTCAGTGGCGGCTTCCATGCGTTGGCATAGCGCACATCCAGATGCTGCCCATTGTCCCCGCGCCCGGATACCATCACCAACCCGAAAGAGTCATCGTCCACCGCCGCGTCCATGGCAACGACACATGGCTGCGATGGGTCTAAATCGGGTAAGTTTCCCTTGCACCCCTCCCACCACTCTGCCGGGATAAACGACTCTGTGCTCGATGCCCACTCGTTGCGGTGAACGCGCCTGAATTCGGAGTCGGTCAGGACTGCCGTCTCTTGGGCATAGTAATCCTTGGACTGCCATGGCAGCCGTGGCACCGTGTTCCACAGCATGAACATGCGGGCGGTTCTATTCGTCCACGCCTCCAGTGGCGGGGTGAGATTATCAAACTGTACCAGCTCCCCAGCTCTCCCGGTATCATACAGCTGCTCGAGCAGGGTGGATTCCCCAGAGAACCCTGCGTAGGTCTCCACCCACCGGAATGAGCGACCGAACTTCATGGGGGAGAGGGTAGCCTCAGTCCACATCCGCCGCTGTGCCTCTTGGTGCGCTCCCCAGAGCTCACTGAATACGATGACATCCGCATTGGAGCCAGCTTCACCGGTTGGGTCGATAGGTACAGATTCGATGATGGTGTGATTCGGCAGGGTGATTTGGTAGTTCCTGACCTTACAGACATGCCTGAGGGCAGGGTTGAGCTCGATAGCACGCCTGATGTAGAACCCCACACGGCTGTCAGCGCCCTTGAGGTCGTTCGCAATGACCATGACTTGTCCCCACTCCACCTGAAAGCCCCTGTAGAGCGCTACAGCGGCTGCTATGGTCGATTTGATGGACTTCTTGATATCTGACCACACTATCACGGAATTATTGAACAGCCCCGTCTGTGGGTCAGTGCTCAGCGCCACCCGGAGCGCCTGTTGCTGGTAGTTATCCAGCACCATGGCTCCCTTGAGCTCCGGGACGTAGAAATGCCGTGTAATCCAGCGCACCGGGTCTGGGTCAACCAGCATCAGGTCACTGTTGCGCTCAGCCCGGCGCCGCCGTAACTCAAGCTCGGCTTGGGCTTGCAGCTGCATCAGCTCATTACTGCGTTCCGAGGACATCCGTTAAGCTCTCACCCTTGGAGATACGCTCCAGCTGCTCATCGGTCAGGTCTTTCATGTTGACCTCGAGCACTGCCAGAGACGTCTTGTACAGCCCCCGTAGCTTGGCTTCGTCGACCGCAGCCTCCAGCGCCAGCTTTGGGTTCTTTGAGTCCAAAGCCTTGAGCCTGAGCATACGCCGGAACGCCAGATGTTCAGCCAGCGCCTGCGCGTTGGTAGCCTTGAGCTCCTTGAGCACAGCTGCTTTCACCCGGCTCATGTAGTACCGCGCCATCCGCTCGTTGACTTGCCACTTATCGGCAATATATTGCAACATATATGACATATCGTTGCCCTCAAGATACAGGCGGCGCAATACCTCCACTCGCTCAATAGTCTCTAGGTCGGTTGCTTTTGCCATCTTCATTACTCCTGTATCATTTTAGGTACACTGTATCATATTGGCAGGTTTTGCCACTATACCAACTTCTGGCACGCCCACTGTATGGCGATACCACGCTCCCGAGCCATATTTTCAAAACACGGAATGCAGTACAACCCACCCCCTCCGTCGTACCCACCGGTTACCGCTTCCCAAACGTCCTTGTCTGCCCACCATACAGTATCATAGGCAGCGCCACAAATATGGCAGCGTTCCCCGTCCCAGCTATCTGGGCTCTGGGGGGATGACGGGGTGTTCTTTGTCATGTATCTCCCTTTCCGTGGAGAGGTGGTCTTTGATGATGACCGCTCGAGACATGAACCCATGCCCGGTCAGGGTCGGGATAGCTGCGGGAGCGGTGTATATCAGCAACTGGTTCGGGTCAAGCTCATCCACCATGGCTTGCACCATGTCGAGTATCAGGTTGCTGTCCGGGGTCACCTGAAACTGTATGGCAATCGGGACATTCTTGGGAACCCCAGCCCAGCATAGCTCTTTGTCGGACGGCACAATTTGGACATTTGGGATGACCTTGATACCAGCCTCTTGGAGATACCTGCCCACCCACAGGCTGCGGTAGCGCTGCCAGTGTCTCTGGGCAGCTGGGTCTTGGTTACCGATGTAATAGGGCGGAGTGAGCACAGCCATGATATCAGACTGGGCTATCTTGCGGGCATATATCTCAGCTTTGAACCACAGCCCCTGATAGAATCTGTCGTGTGTGTAAAATGATACAACGGTTTTATTCAAATCCAACCCATCGATGCCATCACGTCCCCATACCAGATACCACAGGTCGGGCTCCACATCCACTACCGCTCCGCCCACCCACGTTGCGATACGCGCAGGGACACTGGTCGGGATATGTTCTGGTAATAGCTCCGGGAATCCGAGTGGATGGCTCGAGGTGAATGTCTTACGCTCCAGCTCTTTGTAGTCCTTGGAATCATCTGGCAAATCATCAAGGGTCTTGGGGTTTTTCTTTTTGTAGATGGCGGCATTGTCCAGCGCTTGCTGGGATTCGGCACCAATCTTGTCCATCAGGGCTTGCAGATTATTATCATTCGCCTTGACTGACTGGACTATCTCCAGCAACTTGGAGTCATCGTGCACGCCCATCTCAGCTGTGATACCGATGGCAGCCAGCGCGATGCGCTCCTCGTCCGCCGTCAGGGTCACGTAGATAACTGGCACCGGGGTCTTGCCACCGCGTCGATACGCCAGCGTAGCCCGCAGGTGACCGTCCACAACATGCTGCGTGGTGGTGTTCACCTTGACCGCATCCACCCATCCGATTTCGTTGAGAGAGCCCTCTACAGCGTGTTGCTGTAACTGGGTATGAATGCGCCAGTTGAATGGGTTGGCAAGTAGCTCCTCAGCCGGAACTTCGACTATTGTCGAGTCCATCCGATTTTTCCAAGCAGGTTTGGTTCCCGTCATAGTTTACCTCACTATGTAACATTATACATCATCACGGCTTAAACAGCGACACCCACGACTAGAGAGGGGAGCCGTGGGTGCCTTCACCGCTGTGGTGAGAGAGGGATATCGCTCTGGATAATAGCATATCTGATACAAAAATGCAAGAGCCAACTTAGTGGCAATAGCGGCGACACCATGTGGGAAGTTTCCCCGATTTACACATTGCGTAAAAGACAAAAAAAGACCCCCGATGTTTTGGGGGTCTCTGTAACTGGGAGCGGCTCTACTCCCGCGGGATTAGTTTGCCATCCACATTTTCGTACGCCGCCTCGCTACTCTTGTCGAAATACTTATCGACACCGTGTTTGGTGGAAAGCGCAAGGAACTCCTCGTTTCCCAGATTGACCATCAGTTCTATGGTCAGATAAATCACCTCAGCGGCTACCTTATCCGGGTCAGTACCAGCTTCTGGGTGAGTCATCAGCGCTTTGGCGGCATACTCCTCTTGGAGACGCCCGCGCACTATCTTGGCGTTGAGCTTACGAACACGTATCGAATTATCCGCCAAGCTCCTCAGCATGTTACGCATCTCCGGCAGCTTGGCTGCGTCCTTTTTGGAGTCCGCAAACATCTCGGTCGCCTCATCCAGAGATAACTGGACACGTATAGTCCCATCTTCCTCAAAATGCTTAGCCATTGGTTTCACCGTCCTTTTGGTTTTCGTCATCATCGTCGTCTGCGAACCCACCGATAGTGGTTCCCTCAGACTCCAACCAGTCCTTAAGCTCAGGGGGCACATTCGACTGGTGCCCAAAATGACCACTGACCACAGCTGAGCCGTTTGCCAGCATCTCAACCTCACCGGCGCCATCGGGCTTGATGATGGAGCCCATCAGTTTATCAACATCGATGTCCGGGAGCGGCATGTCCAGTACATCATCGATGGTAACAGGCTCGTCGCGTGCGATTTTTTCGACCAGCGCACGGATGTTCTTGGGAGCAGGGCTATCTGAACTGGCGATGGTATCCATAATCCGCTTGTCCATGTTGCACGCTTGGCAGTCCTTGTCACAATTCGACTCGACCTCCACAATGACGTTGGCGACCAGCCGTAGAACCCTTGGACGAACCTCGTCATTCGCAAGCAGCTCCCGGATAGCCTCGTTGTGTGCGCTCAGTGATTCAAGTCCGCGTGGCGCATCCACTGAAACTGACACGGGGTCTTGGAAGTCGCGCGGGTTTAGAATGTCTTTGGCTCCATCGTCCAGCACAATCCGGGCGTGCTCGTCCACATCAAACTCACCCATGGCTTTGGAGTAATCCTCAAGGGTGGGATTGTCACCCAGCGCCTTGATAGACGGGTTGGACTCGACCAACAACTTGTGCACCGGACTCCATTGCAGATACCGCTCGAACAATTGCTTTGCTCGGGCAGCCACATCCGCAGCGTGGAACGACTCGTCCACCTCTGGTGTCTGGAGAGAGCGCTGGAATTTCGGTTCCACTTTAATGAAATGGTCGGCATAGTCCCGGTCATTTGGTGCGGTGGTGCCGTCGAACAGGCTCTGCAATTTCAGCGCCTCAAATAACTTGCGCCGCATTTCATCAGGCATACCTTTGAAATGGAGCTCTATGCGCAGCCCGTAGCCCTCGCGCTTGCCGACAGCTTGGGATTCTTTAGAGGCGTAATCAAAATCATCCGCCTCCTCAATATCGACCAAGTGGTTGGTGATAGCCTCCGACAACGCGGCTTTCAGTTCTGGTAACGCATACTGGAGCGTCGAATCGCCGACATCCCTGCGGCTCACCGTCACCAAAAAGTCCTGCAAATTCGTCTTTCGTTTATACATAGTCCTCTCCTTAGAATAGAATATAGTTCATTGTAGCATAGTGTCTTATGAAAGTCAAGCTACAGTTTTATCAGGATGGTTCCACTGTGCTGACGCTGATACCTGCGCCAGTAATACTTGCGGATGGACAACCACCCAATATCAAAATGCTCGTGCACATGGGGGAACGGAAACGCATCGATGCACCGGATGTCTGGCACCACGCCCCACGAAATACGCCAATGCTTAAGCCGTACAAAACGCCAGAATATGATACGGCTCTTGAGAACCCCGCTGGCTGGGCTGCGGTGAAATCGAACATATCGGACTACTTGACGTATCATGGTTGTTTTTTCTCCACGACCACATAGCAGTCACACCCAGTACACGACATGCGACTTTTGATTTGGAAGTCCATCAACTTCCAACATCCCATGGCGCCCTCAACGGCACCGGGATAGCTACACCACACCGGCTGTGGGTACAGCTGCGCCATCTCCTCCCATGTAATACCCTGCTCAACTAACTTATCGAACTCCATGCGGGTCAATTTATGAAACGGTTTTATCATTCTCGTGTATCCTCCTCGCTTTGTAATGGGATGTACCGACCTACCCTGCCGGTGATGTGTTCCATGGTCTCTCGAGCAGACACCAGAAGCTGGGATAGCTGCATCACGATATCAGCATTGGTTGTGTTGGCTTGCAGGATGGTCAGGTCTCCCATCAGGTCTTGCAGCCGGGACGCCACGCGGCGCAGCACCACGTCGTGGGTCACCGGGCTGGCGCTGGGTGGAGGGATGATGGTCGGCTCACCGGCAAAGTCATCCTCGGGCTCCCAGCTGTCAAGTATATTCTGGGAAACTTCACCGATATTATCAATCGGCTGTTCTGGGTCACGCAGCATCAGCCCTTTCATGCTCTCGAGACTGGGCGGAATGCCGTGCTTCTCCATATAGTCCAGAGACACCCGCATCACCCGCTCCCAGTCCTGCCCGTAGCTCATGGCGAACACGTAGTGGGAATACGGCAACACGTCATACTTGCGCTGGGCATCGGCAGTATAAAAAGCAGCCACCGACGCGTAGAGCCGAACCGACCGCATCGCCTTGCCTACCACACGACCCACGGCGGCACAAATCTCGAGCCTGCCGACATCAAGGTGGTTGGCAATCGATAGCGTGTGTAACTCATTGACGATGTTACCGATACGCCAGTAGCTATGGGTCATGGTGTCACGGATTGCCAGCAGCTCATCCAGCATGTTTTGCGGCATGAAGTTGATGAGCGACTTGGTGGACGGCTGCGTTAAAGCAACATTATCATTCATTACCAGCACTTCTCCATTCTAATTTTTGTCGGGATGGTGGCGTGCCAAGCGTCGAGGTCATACCCTCGGGCAATCTGCCGCTGAGCGAAACGCTGGCGGCTTTTCCGGCTATTGACGATACCCTCTTGGTGACAACGCTTACACACCAACCCACAATTCTCATCGCAATCTCTCCAAGGCTCACTGTCTCGCTCATGGTATATCCAGTGATGCAAATCCAGCGCCTGTTTTTCAGCTCCACACTCCTCACATACCTTGCCGCGCGTAGCTATCAGGAACAACTTAAGCTCTTTGCGCGGTAATATCACAGCCGTTTAATATCCGTGCTTGGATAGATTCGATGAACCACCTTGCTACGATACCGAGCCTTGAATTCAGGCTTGGCAGTCTCGGTAATCACCGCGACCTCGTAGTTGTCGGTCAGGACGCCCTCACTGTTCTGTACCCGAGCCGTCACATATCCCTTACCGTCCGGTGTCTCCACCGGGTCTTGGAACCGAAACGCGGTAGGCGTGGTCATTGGCTGATGACTCCCTCCATGATGATACGCGTGTGACCTTTATTATCAATCACGTCGTGAATCATAAAGCTACCATGGTACTCAACATCGACCTTGATAGCACACTGCCGCACATCGGTTCCCCACTTGGTCTCGAGACGTTTCAAGGCTCGTTTGACCCACAGATACACCGCCGTGATATCCGAGTAGTCCCGCAGGTCTCCCCAGATATAGACCACGCCCCATGACACCTCACCCCCCTCGGGAGATTGTCTCCCGGTCTTTTGCACAGCGTATTGCACCGACCCCTCAGACCCCGCTGGCACATTGCAGCGTTTTCTGGAGGCAAGGTACTCGTCGTCCGATAACCTCGGGTCATAGTGATATGTGTGACCAAACGCATCCTTTACGCCCTGTAGGAACGCAGCGTCCTCTCCGAACCTCATACAATCAAGCCGGATAATCCCTGCAACGTGTGTCCACTGACTCATTTCTGCTCCTTTATTAAGCACTGGGCTTCGGTTCGCGGGTGAAATCCGGGGAGGTTGTGCCAATTCCACACTAGTTTGTCATCTTCTTCGCGCCAGTTGCGCTTATCCTCTATTTCCACCACAAACGCCAGTAATGCTGCGTTGCTGGATTGGAGCCTCCCTATCCTTGCAATCGCATGTTCTACCGTAAGCTCCGAGCCAGCGCCTTCAACTCCAATAGCAACAGCCAACGTACTTATATTGGCTTCCAGTTCCTCAA